>Ga0209025_1000185_pt1 | contig 155366 bp, 158 predicted proteins | sample AraplaMF_Col_mLB_FD_184256 | JGI IMG/M metagenome (GOLD analysis project Ga0209025, IMG submission 184256) | Arabidopsis root microbial communities from the University of North Carolina, USA - plate scrape MF_Col_mLB (SPAdes) (version 2) | ecosystem: Host-associated > Plants > Roots >...
CATGCCCATCATGTAGCCGCCGAGCGCGAAGAAGAGGCCGTGGCCCAGCGAGAGGATGCCGGTGTAGCCCCAGATCAGGTCCATGGCCAGCGCGCAGATCGCGTAGCACATGATCTTGCCGAGCAGCGCCACGGCGTAGTCGCTCATGTGCAGCGGGCTGCCGGCCGGCACCACGATGTTGAGCACCGGCGCCACGGCGCAGACCACGATCAGCGCGACGAAGAAGGCCGTCCAGCCCTTGCCGCTCAACAGCGGCCCCTTGGTTGGCAATGTGACCTTGCTCATGCTTCCGCGCTCCGGCCCTTCATGGCGAAGATGCCCTGAGGTCTCTTTTGAATGAAGATGATGATGAAAACGAGCACCGCGATCTTCGCGAGCACCGCGCCCGCCCAGCCTTCGATGAACTTGTTGAGAATGCCCAGCCCCAGCGCCGCATACACGGTGCCCGCGAGTTGGCCGACGCCGCCCATCACAACCACCATGAAGCTGTCGACGATGTAGCTCTGGCCCAGGTCGGGACCGACGTTGCCGATCTGGCTCAGCGCGCAGCCCGCGAGGCCCGCGATGCCGGAGCCGAGCGCGAAGGCGTAGGTGTCGATGCGGGCGGTGTTCACGCCCATGCACGAGGCGATCGGCCGGTTCTGCGTGACGCCGCGAACGAAGAGGCCGAGGCGCGTCCTGCCGATGAGCCAGCCCATCGCGAGCAGCACGAGTGCCGCAAAGATGACGATGCCGATGCGGTTCCACGGCAGCGTGACGTTGCTCAGCATCGTGAAGCCGCCGCTCATCCAGCCGGGATTTTCGACGCCGACGTTCTGCGCGCCGAAGATCGAGCGCACCAGCTGCTGCAGCATCAGGCTGATGCCCCAGGTGGCCAGCAGCGTTTCGAGCGGCCGACCGTACAGGAAGCGGATCACGCCGCGTTCCAGCACCGCGCCCACGAGCGCCGATGCGAGGAAGGACACGGGAATGGCGGCGACCAGGTACCAGCCGAACGCCGCCTCGGGCATGTACTTCTGGAAGAGGCCCTGCATCACGTAGGTGGCATAGGCGCCGATCATCATCAGCTCGCCATGCGCCATGTTGATGACGCCCATCAGGCCGTAGGTGATGGCCAGGCCCAGCGCGGCGAGCAGCAGCACCGAGCCCAGGCTGATGCCGCTGAACACCGCATTGATGCGGTCGCCCCAGACCAGCGCACCGTCGATGTTGGCGATGGAGGCGGCGATGGCGGCCTTCACGTCCGCCTCGGTCTCGTCGGCGAGGCGCTGGTTGAGCAGCAGCTTGGTGTCGGGGCTGCGATGGGCGCCCAGCTCCTTGGCGGCGGCGAGGCGCCTGGCCTTGTCGGCGCTGGTGAGCATGCTGGCGGCGCGCACGAGTTCGAGCTGCGCCTTGATCCCGGGATTGGTTTCGGCGGCCAGCGCCTTCTCGACCATCGGGAGGCGGGATTCGTCGGGCTCCTTGAAAAGCGCCTGCGCCGCTTCGGCGCGCACCGCGTCGTCCTTGCTCGTGAGCTTGAGTGCGGCCTGCGCGGCATCGAGCGCGCCGCGCATGAGGTTGTTGTTGACGACGTCTTCGGCGGTGTCGGGCACCTTCAGCTCGGCGCCGGTCACGGGGTCGTAGCCCTTGTCGTCCTTCATCACGAAGACCTTGTCTTCGGTGTACTTGACCGCGTCGTCGGACATCGCCTGGATGAAGGCGGCGGTCTTGTCGTCGGCCGTGAGCACGGCCTTGTTGAGCGCGGCGATACGGGCTTCGGATTCGCCCGAGGCGATGGCCTTGGCTTCGTCGGCGGTCAGCGCTTGGACAGGCGCCGCTGACAGAAACAGCAGCGCCGTCGTGCAGGAACAGATTGAGCGCAGTAGGAAATGCACAGCGTTTCTCTTATTCGGGAACACCGAGGAACCGGCTTTGCCGGGCCTCTGGTGTTGCCCCCGGTAGGGGGTTGGCGAAGCGACACGAAGTGCGCGAAGACTGGGGGCGAGCCTAATTACAGCGACTTGCCAGCCGGTTGGTCAGGCTTCTTGTCGTTGCCTTCGATGTACGGGCTCCAAGGCTTGGCCTTCACAGGACCCGGCGTCTTCCACACCACGCTGAACTGGCCGTCGGCCTTGATCTCGCCGATGAACACGCTCTTGTGCAGGTGATGGTTCTTCTCGTCCATCTTCGAGACGATGCCCGACGGCGCCGTGAAGGTCTGGCCGGCCATCGCCGCGATCACCTTGTCGGTGTCGGTGCTCTTGGCCTTCTCGACCGCCTGCTTCCACATGTGGATGCCGATCCAGGTGGCTTCCATCGGGTCGTTGGTAAGCGGCTTGTCCTTGTGGCCGGCGATGTTCTTGGCCTTGGCGTAGTCGCTCCACTGCTTGATGAACGCCGTGTTGGTCGGGTTCTTGATGCTCATGAAGTAGTTCCATGCAGCGAGGTGGCCGACCAGCGGCTTGGTGTCCACGCCGCGCAGTTCTTCCTCGCCCACCGAGAAGGCCACCACGGGCACGTCCTTGGCCTTGAGGCCGGCGTTGCCGAGTTCCTTGTAGAAGGGCACGTTGGAGTCGCCGTTGATGGTGGACACCACCGCCGTCTTGCCGCCGGCCGAGAACTTCTTGATGTCGGCGACGATGGTCTGGTAGTCGCTGTGGCCGAACGGCGTGTACTTCTCGTCGATGTCGGTGTCCTTCACGCCCTTGCTCTTCAGGTAGGCGCGCAGGATCTTGTTGGTGGTGCGGGGGTACACGTAGTCGGTGCCCAGCAGCACCCAGCGCTTGGCGCCGCCGCCTTCCTTGCTCATCAGGTAGTCGACGGCCGGAATGGCTTGCTGGTTGGGCGCGGCGCCCGTGTAGAACACGTTCTTGGAGAGTTCTTCACCCTCGTACTGCACGGGGTAGAACAGCAGGCCGTTCATTTCCTCGACCACCGGCAGCACCGACTTGCGCGACACCGAGGTCCAGCAGCCGAAGATCACCGAGACCTTGTCCTGGCCGAGCAGTTGCTTGGTCTTCTCGGCGAACAGGGGCCAGTTGGAGGCCGGGTCGACCACCACGGGCTCGAGCTGCTTGCCCAGCACGCCGCCCTTCTTGTTGATGTCGTCGATGGCCATCAGCACCGTGTCTTTCAACACGGTTTCCGAGATGGCCATCGTGCCCGACAGCGAGTGCAGCACGCCGACCTTGATGGTGTCGGCGGCGAATGCGGGCGCAGCAGAGATGCTGGCCAGCGCGACGGCGGCGGTGAGCGCCTTGAGAGTGAAACGACGTTGCATGTGGACTCCTGCTCCGGTGGGTTGAACCTGTGTCGACAGCGTTGGGCTGGCGATGGAGAGGAGTCTGCGGAATGCACCAAGAAGGGGAAATACGCCGGGTGGCGTACACGGAGGTACTCAGACGGGTGGATCGGCGGCGGCGGACGGCGCGACCGGGTACTTGTGCGCATTGACGACCATCTTGCGCCGTGCCGCGTCCACCAGGTCGATGCCCAGCTTGTCGGCGAGCTGCAGCAGGTAGAGCAGGACATCCGCCATCTCGGCACCGACCTCTGCACGCTTCTCCGGCGGGAGCGATCTGCTTTGCGCTTCGGTCAGCCACTGGAAGTGTTCCAGCAGCTCGGCGGCTTCCACCGAAAGGGCCGACGCGAGATTCTTGGGCGAATGGAATTGCTCCCAGTCCCTGGCTTTCGCGAACACGCGCAACGCATCAGTCAGCTGTTGCAGATCCGTGGCCATGGCTCTCCCATTGTCTGAAGTCATGTCATGCTCATTTTCAACAAACCCATTCTGGGCTTTAAAATGCCCAAAATGGGTAAATCACCGCCACCAGAAGTCGAGAAAACCGCCAGCCTGGCGGATGCTCTTTTCACACTGACTCAACAGCGCGTGCTCGGCTACCTTTTCGGCCAGCCCGAGCGCAGCTTCTTTTCCAGTGAGTTGATCAAGCTTACCGGCGCGGGCTCCGGCGCCGTTCAGCGCGAGCTCAAGCATCTGACCGACAGTGGCCTGCTCATCACCTCGCGCGTCGGCAACCAGAAGCACTATCAAGCCAACGCCGCAGCGCCGATCTACGAAGAACTGAGCGGCATCGTTCGCAAGACCTTTGGACTCGCCGGTCCGCTGCGTGAAGCCTTGGAACCACTGGCCGAAAAAATCGAGGCCGCCTTCGTCTTCGGTTCGGTCGCCAAGAACAGCGACACGGCGACGAGCGACATCGACCTGCTGCTGATCAGTGAAGAACTTGCGTATTCGGACCTGTTTCTCGCGCTCGACGCCGTATCGGCGCGTCTTGGCCGTACAGTGAATCCGACCATGTTCACAAGAAAAGAACTGATGCGAAAGCGCAAGGACGGTGAATCGTTCGTGAAGCGCGTCATGGAACAGCCCAAGCTCTGGGTCATCGGCGACGCGCATGCCCTCCCCGCTTGAAAACCTCTGCGGCCCGGCCAAGCCGCTCGCCGCAGAACCCCCGGATGCTCGCGAATTCGCGGGCTTGATGCGTTCCGGCCTTGCGCGACTGGCGGACGCCCAGGTGATGCAACTCTCCGTTGAAGGCCGATTCGATCTTGCCTACAACGCAGCACATGCGATGTGTCTCGCAGCGCTGCGTTGGCATGGTTATCGGTCGAGCAACCGCTTCATCGTCTTTCAGGTGCTGCCCCACACATTGGAGTTGGGACCGGAGGTGTGGCGGGTACTGGCCAAGGGTCACGAAATACGAAATCTTGGCGAGTACGAAGGCGATTTGAACGTGGACGAACGCATCGTTCGTGACCTGATTGCCGCATGCCAGCGCGTGGCCTCGAAACTCTCTGCACTACCGCCGCCCGGACAGAACTGAACATTCGCGGTGCCTGGTTCAGCGCTGCTGCTGCACCACTCTGCGATGCAGCACGGCCACCACCAAGGCAGAGACCATCAGGTACACCAGCGCAATACCGAACGCGCTGGCATAGCCCGCCGCATCCGGCGCCTGGCCCAGCCGCCCATAGAACAGGATGCCGATCAACGCCACCCCCAGCGCATTGCTCGCCTGCTGCACCATCGACAGCACGCCCGAAGCCACGCCCGCATGCTGCGGCGGCAGGCCGGCGAGCACAGTGGAGACCAGCGGCGCCATCACCATGCCCAGGCCCGCACCCTGCACCAGCAACAGCGGAACCATCCAGGCGACCACGTGCGTGTGGCCCGCCCATCCGGCAACGTTGACGAACTGCAGCGCATGCCCCGCGGCCAGCACGAGCGCGCCGAGCGCGATGGGCGGCTTGCCGCCGAAGCGGCGTGCGAGGCGCGCGCCGGCCATCGAGGTCGCGAAGAAGCCGATCGCCAACGAGGTGAAGACGATGCCCGCGGTCAGCGGGTCCAGCGCCAGGCCTTGCTGCAGGTAGAGCGCCAGCACGAAGTACAGCGAAGCATTGCCGACGTAGAAGGCCAGCGTGGTGAGGAGCCCCATGACGAAGCGGCGGTTCGCGAGCAGCGCCGGCGCCACCAGCGGCGCGCCGCCAGTCGCAGCCAGGCGGCGCTGCTGGAAGGCGAACGCAGCCAGCAGCGGCAATGCAGCCGCCAGGCACAGCCAGCTCCACAGCGGCCAGCCTTGCTCGCGCCCCTCCACCAGCGGCAGCACCACGGCCACGGAGCCCGCCGCCACCAGCAGCATGCCGGCCAGGTCGAGCTTGCTGGTGCTGCTGTTCGCCAGCGGCGGAATGACGCGCGGCGCAAGCACCAGCGCCAGCAGGCCGATGGGCACGTTGATGAGGAAGCAGCTGCGCCAGCCAAGCCCGGCCAGATCGGCATGGATCAACAGGCCGCCCACCAGCTGCCCCAGCGTGGCGCCGAGACCCAGCGTGAGCCCATAGGTGGCGAAGGCGCGTGCACGGTCTTCGCCGGCGTAGGCCAGGCCGATCATCGCCAGCACCTGCGGCTGCAGCAGCGCACCGGCCAGGCCCTGCAGCACGCGGGCCGCCACCAGCAGCTCGGCATTCGGCGCGAAGCCGCAGGCGGCCGAGGCCAGCGTGAACAGCAGCAGGCCCAGCATGAACATGCGGCGGCGGCCGAACAGGTCGCCGAGCCGGCCGCCGGTGATCAGGCCGGCGGCGGTGGCCAGGCCATAGCCGGCCACGACGAGCTGCAAGGTGGCGGTGCCCGCCAGCAGCTCACGCTGCATCGAGGGCAGCGCGACGTTGACGATGAAGAAGTCCAGCACCACCAGGAAGGTGCCGCTGAGCATGACCCACAGGCCCAGCGTGCCGGGCCTTGCCGCGCCCGCGCTGTGGCCGGCCGTGGATGAAAGCGATGCTGCCGGAGCGGCGATGTTCGACTGCGTCATGATGGATTTGAGTGTTGATTTGGAGTGGCGCCGCGGCAATGACCTCGGAGGTCATCGCCAGGCCTCAGGCCGCGGGCGTCGGCAGGATGAACTGGTAGTCCACGGCGATGCGGCCGTCCTCGGCCAGCACCAGGAACTCCAGCCCGAGCGCGGCCACGGGGCCGCCTGCGGCAGGAACCATCTGCCAATGGAACATCACGGTGTTGTGCAGCAACTGGGCGTCGCCGGTGGTGCGGAAGCGGAAGCCGCCGTCGCGCACGTTCTTCTCGTGCGAGCCGATGACGCGCTGCTCCAGCGCCGCGTAGCCCTTGGCCTGCAGCGTGCGCACGCAATGCTCGCCTTCGGGCACCCAGAGGGTGGCGATGGCATCGCGGCGGGCGCCGGCGTCGGTCTCGTTCCAGAGGGCGGCATAGCGGTCGGCAAGTTCGGCGAAATGGGGATGGGCATTCATGGGGTCTGCTCCTGTGCAGTGAAAGAGTGAAGCTGCAGTTTCTGCCGCGACTCGTGGACAGTGAATGCCTATAAAGCCGACAATCTTGTCCATTCGTCCACCGCCCCAGGAGCCTCCATGGACCCACTCGACGACGTTTTCGCTGCCATGCGCGTGCGCAGCGCCCTGTATGCCCGGCTCGAGGCCGGCGCGCCCTGGGGCGTGAGCCTGGCCGGCGGCGAGAGCGCGCGCTTCGGCCTCGTGGTGCGCGGCGGCTGCCTGCTGGAGGTCGAGGGCACGGCCCAGCCCGTTGCTCTGGCCGCGGGCGACTGCTATGTGCTGGCGCACGGCACGCCCTACGTGCTGCGCGACCACCCGAACACGCCCACGGTGAGCTGCGCCTCGGTGATTCGCGACCGCATCGGGGGCGTCGTCGAACTCGGCGGAACGGGCACCGCGGCCTCGGTGATCTGCGGCTGGTTCCACTTCGACCAGCGCGCCGCGCGTCCCCTGCTCGATCTGCTGCCGGTGCTGCTGCACGTGAAGATGGAGCAGGCGCGTGCCCTGGCGCTGCAGGGCACGCTGCAACTGCTGGCGATGGAAACCGGCGAGCCCGGCCTCGGCTCCGGCCTGCTCGTGAGCCGGCTGGCCGACATCGTGTTCGTGCAGGCGGTGCGCGCCCACGTCGCGGCCAGCGGCGATTCGCAGACGGGCTGGCTGGCCGCGCTGGCCGACGCGCGCATCGGCCCGGCCCTGCGCGCGATGCACAAGGACATGGCGCGCGACTGGACGGTGGAGGCGCTGGCCTCGGCCGCGAGCCTGTCGCGCTCGGCCTTCGCGCAGCGTTTTCGCGAGCGCGTGGGCCAGGCGCCGCTGGCCTACCTGACGCAGTGGCGCATGTTCAAGGCGGGCAACATGCTGGACCAGGGCCACGCGGCGCTGGGCACCATCGCGGAGGCGGTGGGCTACGAGTCGGAGGCTGCGTTCAGCAAGGCCTTCAAGCGCGAGAAGGGCATGGCGCCCGGGGCATGGCGCGCGGCGGCGCGTGAAGGCGCCGCCGCCTGAGGGCGCTCTTCAGCCCTTGGCCGCGTGCTTGAACTGCGCAGCCGCGAAGGCCCAGGCCATGCGCGTGGCATCGGGCCCGGCCGGGTCGCTGAACAGCAGGCGGGGCGTGCCGCCGCTCCATGCGTGGCCCAGGCCCGCGATCTCGCAGAGCGTGACCAGCGTGCGGCCCTTGCGCCGGAAGTCGGTCACGCGCATCGCATGGCGCTTGCCGCGTTGCAGTGAGCGCGACACGCCGGGCCGCGCACCCACGGCAGTGGCCCATACGGCCGCGCTGCTGACGGCGTTGCTGGGCGCCACCACGGCGTCTGCATCGCCATGCAGCACCAGCATCGGCGGCAAGGTCGCGAAGACGGCTGCGGCGCCCATGGCCTTGCCGACCGCGGTCGCGGGCATCGGCGGCACGTTCTGGCCGCGCATCGCGCCGAGGGCCGTGGCCGACGACTTCGCGGCGCCGGGCGCCACGCCCGAATGCATGACGACGGCATGAAAACGCAGCGGGTAGCGCGTGGCCAGCAGCGCCGCCATGCTGGCGCCGGCCGAGAGGCCGGCCAGCGCGACGCGCTCGCGGTCCACCGGGTAGAGCATGCACGCCTGGTCGACCACGGCCATCAGCGTCGCGGCCTCGGCATCGGCCTTGCCGGAGCGGCGCTCGTACCAGTTCCAGCAGCCTTGCGGATGGGCCAGCCGGTCCTGCTCGGGGTAGAGCACCAGGAAGCGCTGGCGCACGGCCAATGCATTCATGCGCGTGCTGGCGGCGAAGTCGCGGCCGGTCTGGCCGCAGCCGTGCAGCATGACCATGAGCGGCAGCTTCTCGCCGGGCTGCAGTTGCAGGTCGGCCGGACGGAACAGGTGGTACCCCCGCGCGCCGCCGGGGCCCAGCGCCATGCCGCTGAGCCAGTCGCCCCGGCCGGGCGGCGGCTTGAGCCGCTCGGCGGTCGCGCGCTGGACCCGGCCCGCCACGCGCTTGCTGTTGCTCAGCGTGAGCTTGGTGAGTGCCTTCAGGTTGCGCTCGTAGGCGCGGGCGAAAACGGAAGCGGTGGAACGACGGGCCATGGCGCAGTGTGCAGGCAAAGCCCTCTTCAACCAAACAACGGCTCAACCCGGGAGCACCGCGGAACCGGCTTTGCCGGGCCGCAGGTGTTGCCCCCCCTGCAAGGGGGTTGGCGCCGCGACACGAAGTGCGCGAAGCCTGGGGGTTAGTAAATTTCCGGAACGATCATGTTCGCGGGCACGGGCTGGCGCAGATAGTCTTCGTGCCGCACGCGCGCCGGCAGTTCGACCGGCGGATGCGCCACTTCCTGGTACGGCAACTGGCCGAGCAGGTGGCTGATGCAGTTCAGCCGCGCCTTCTTCTTGTCGACCGCCTGCACCACCCACCACGGTGCCTCGGGGATGTGGGTGCGCTCCAGCATGATTTCCTTCGCCTTGGTGTATTCCTCCCAGCGGCGGCGGCTCTCGAGGTCCATCGGGCTCAGCTTCCATTGCTTGAGCGGATCGTGGATGCGGCCGAGGAAGCGCATGTGCTGCTCGTCGTCGGTGATGGAGAACCAGTACTTGATGAGCTTGATGCCCGAGCGCACCAGCATCTTCTCGAACTCGGGCACGGTGCGGAAGAACTCCTCGTACTCATCGTCGCTGCAGAAGCCCATCACGCGCTCGACGCCGGCGCGGTTGTACCAGCTGCGGTCGAACAGCACCATCTCGCCGGCCGCCGGCAGGTGCGCGGCATAGCGCTGGAAGTACCACTGCGTGCGTTCGCGGTCGTTGGGCGCGGGCAGCGCGGCCACGCGGGCCACGCGCGGATTCAGCCGCTGGGTGATGCGCTTGATGACGCCGCCCTTGCCCGCCGCATCGCGGCCTTCGAACAGGATCACCACCTTCTGCCTGCTGTGCTGCACCCAGTCCTGCAGCTTGACCAGTTCGCCCTGCAGGCGGAACAGCTCCTTGAAGTAGGCCTGGCGGGCGGCCTTGTCGGTGGCTGCGGAGGCCGAGGGGTCGAGGCCGTCGATGTTGCGGTCTTCGATCTCCAGTTCGAGCTCTTCGTCGTAGCTGTCGATCAGGTCGCGGGCGATGCGTTGCATCAGGTCTTCATGGTCTGGAAGTGCGCTCGTCAGCATGGTGGGAGAAAAGTGAGTGGGTGCGAAAAAAGCATGCTGCATGCCCCATATGACTGCGGCGTGACGGTTTGGGGGCGGTTTCCGGCCGATCGACACAAAGTTGTCATATGGCGCGAACACCATCCGAAGCACGCCAACACCTCAAAACCGCCATGAACACGCTCGCCGCCCCGAACACGGAGATGCCGGCCGCGCCCACCGCGGCACACCGGCCCAAGCTCGACGCCAAGCCCGGCCCGCTCACGCTGATCACCTTCGTGGGCCTGCTGGCCGCGGGCCTGCTGTTCACGGCATGGAGCCTCGTGGGCGACGTGGCCGACTCGGGCGCGCCGGTGACGACCTGGGTGCCCTACATGCTGCTGGGCGTGGCGCTGCTGATCGCGCTGGGCTTCGAGTTCGTCAACGGCTTCCACGACACGGCCAATGCGGTGGCCACGGTGATCTACACCCACTCGCTGCCGCCCAATGTCGCGGTGGTGTGGTCGGGCTTCTTCAACTTCCTGGGCGTGCTGGTGTCCAGCGGCGCGGTGGCCTTCGGCATCATCGCGCTGCTGCCGGTGGAACTGATCCTGCAGGTGGGCTCGGGCGCGGGCTTCGCGATGGTGTTCGCGCTGCTGATCGCCGCCATCCTCTGGAACCTGGGCACTTGGTGGCTCGGGCTGCCGGCCTCTTCCTCGCACACGCTGATCGGCTCGATCATCGGCGTGGGCATCGCCAATGCGCTGATGCACGGGCGCGACGGTACCAGCGGCGTGGACTGGGCACAGGCCACCAAGGTCGGCTATTCGCTGCTGCTGTCGCCGATGGTGGGCTTCGGCTGCGCGGCCCTGCTGCTGCTCGCGCTGCGCGCCTTCGTGAAGAACCGCGCGCTGTATGAAGAGCCCAAGGGCAGCGCACCGCCGCCCTGGTGGATCCGCGGCCTGCTGATCCTGACCTGCACCGGCGTGTCGTTCGCGCACGGCTCCAACGACGGCCAGAAGGGCATGGGCCTGATCATGCTGATCCTGGTGGGCACGGTGCCGATGGCCTATGCGCTGAACCGCGCGATGCCCGCCAACGAAACCGTGAAGTTCGTGGCCGTGGCCGAGATGGCCCAGAACGCACTGAACCGCAGTGCGCCGACCTCGCTGCCCGCCCTCCAGCCGGCCGCCGCACGCGACGCGCTCTCCACCTATGTGCGCACCCGCGAGTTCAACCCGTCGGTGGTGCCCGCGCTGGCAGCCACCGCCGGCAGCATCGGCGAGCAGGTGCGCCAGCACGGCTCGCTCGCCGGCGTGCCGGCCGAAGCCGTGGCCAACGTGCGCAACGACATGTACCTGGCTTCCGAAGCCATCCGCCACCTCGACAAGAGCGGCGCGGCCAGGTTCGACGACGAGACGAAGCTGCGGGTCGGCGCCTTCCGCCAGGAGCTCGACGATGCCACGCGCTTCATTCCGCTGTGGGTCAAGGTCGCCGTGGCCATCGCATTGGGGCTGGGCACGATGATCGGCTGGAAGCGCATCGTGGTCACCGTGGGCGAGAAGATCGGCAAGACGCACCTGAGCTACGCGCAGGGCGCATCGGCCGAGGTGGTGGCGATGCTCACCATCGGCGCGGCCGACATGTACGGCCTGCCGGTGTCGACCACGCACGTGCTCTCCTCGGGCGTGGCCGGCACCATGACGGCCAGCGGCTCGGGCCTGCAGATGTCCACGCTGCGCAACCTCGCGCTGGCCTGGGTGCTGACGCTGCCGGTGGCCATGCTGCTGTCGGGCTCGCTCTACTGGCTTTTCACCCGCTTTTTCTGATCACGCACCTTGTCGGCACTTCATGAACTCGCCGCCCAGTCCTATGGCGGCGACGAAGCCGGGCTGATCTGCGGCTACCTGTTCGACGCCGCGGCGCCGGAACCTGCGCGCGCCATCGACTCGGCGCAGGCGGCGGCGTGGCTCGGCGCGCAAACGGACGAACTCGCCACCGACGGTGGCGCCTACGTCTGGATGCATTTCAATTTGAGCCACGCCCAGGCCGAGCGCTGGCTCGTGCGGCACGCGAAGCTCTCCGACACCTTCTACGAGACGCTGCACGACGGCCTGCCTTCCACGCGCATCGAGCGCGCCGACGACTCGCTGATCGCCGTCATCAACGACGTGCACTTCGAGTTCAGCTTCGAGCCTTCGGACATCTCCACGCTCTGGATCAGCGTGGGCCCGCGCCTCGTGGTCACCGCGCGCGCCAAGCCGCTGCGCTCGGTCGATGCGCTGCGCACGGCGGTGAAGGCGGGCGACGCGCCGCGCTCCAGCACCGAGCTGCTCGAACACCTGCTGCGCGCACAGGCCGACGTGCTGGTGAAGATCGTGCGCGGCGTCACCTCGCGCATCGACCGCATCGAAGACGAGCTGCTCGCCGGCCGCCTCGACCACAAGCGCGCACGGCTCGGCGTGCTGCGCCGGCTGCTGGTGCGGCTGCAGCGGCTGCTGGCACCCGAGCCCGCCGCCCTCTTCCGCCTGCTGCAGGGACCGCCGTCATGGATGTCCGAGCCCGATGCGCAGGAACTGCGCGGCTCGACCGAGGAGTTCTCGGTGGTGCTGCGCGACATGCAGGCGCTGCAGGAACGCATCAAGCTGCTGCAGGAAGAGATAGCGGCCAACGTCAACGAGGACAACAACCGCAGCCTGTTCGTGCTGACGGTGGTCACGGTGCTGGCGCTGCCGATCAACATCCTCGCGGGCCTGTTCGGCATGAACGTGGGCGGCATCCCGCTCGCGGAGCACAAGCACGGTTTCTGGATCGTGGTGGCCATCGTGGCGAGCTTCACCGCGGTGGCGGCCTGGGCGGCTTTCCGCAAGAAGCGCTGAACCGCATGCAGCGGCGCAGTAATGCTATTTATTTAGTAGCGTCTCACACAGCATCCATGCGCCCGCATCGATATTCCAGACCCCCTAGAATGGCGAGGTGTCCTCCATTCTCAATGCCGATCTTCACTGCCACTCCGTGGTTTCCGACGGCACACTGACGCCCGAAGAACTGGCCACCCGCGCAGCCGCCAACGGGGTCGAGCTCTGGGCCCTCACCGACCACGACGAAGTCGGCGGCCAGCACCGCGCCGCCGCGGCAGCGCGCGACAACGGCATGCGCTACCTCACCGGCACCGAGATCTCGGTGACCTTCGCGAACGAAACCGTGCACATCGTCGGCCTGGGCTTCGACCCCGACGACGCCGCGATGACGCAGGGCCTCTACGACACCCGCGGCGGCCGCGGCAAGCGCGCGCAGGAGATGTCCGAGGGGCTGGCCAAGGTCGGCATCCACGGCGCCTACGAGGGCGCGCTCAAGTTCGTCGGCAACCCCGAGCTGATCTCGCGCACGCACTTCGCACGCTTCCTGGTCGAGCAGGGCCATTGCCGCGACACGCCCGAGGTGTTCCGCAAGTTTCTCACCGAAGGCAAGCCCGGCTACGTGCCGCACCGCTGGGCCACGCTGAAGGATGCGGTGCACTGGATCACCGCCGCCAAGGGCGTGGCCGTGATCGCACACCCCGGCCGCTACAAGTTCACGGCCAACGAGGAATACGCGCTGTTCCTCGAGTTCAAGGCCCATGGCGGCCAGGCGATCGAGGTCGTCACCGGCAGCCACACCCCGGCCGAGTTCGTCGAATACGCCGACAAGGCGCTCGAATTCGATTTCGCCGCCTCGCGCGGCAGCGATTTCCACAGCCCCGACGAGAGCCATTGCGATCTCGGCAAGCTGCCACCGTTGCCCGGCGCACTCACGCCGGTGTGGGAACTGCTCGGCCACCGCATCCAGCAGTGAGCCAGAGCCCCGGGCCCGGCATCGACAACGCGGCGACCGTTGCGCTGGCGAACGCGCGCGCTGCGCAGCGGCACAGCCGCAGCAAGGAAGCGGAACGCATCCTCGCCGGCATCGGCCTGGTGGTGGTGGCCGTGGCCTGCTTCGCCACGCTCGACACGGCCACCAAGTTCTCCACCCTCGGCGTGCCGATCCTCATGGCCGTCTGGTTCCGCTATGCCTTCCAGGCCGTGGCCACCACGGCGGTGCTGCTGCCGCTGCGCGGCACCGCGCTGCTGCGCACCCGGCATCCGCGCTACCAGCTGCTGCGCGGCGCGTTGCTGCTGGTGTCGAGCACGCTGGCCTTCCTGAGCCTGCGCTACATGCCGCTGGCCGAGTTCACCTCGATCGTGCTGATCGCGCCGCTGGTCATCACGCTGCTCGCGGCCACCACGCTCAAGGAGCACGTCTCCCCGCTGCGCTGGGCGCTGGTGGCCGGTGGCTTCATCGGCACGCTGGTGATCCTGCGGCCGGGCGGCGAGGCCTTCAGCTGGGCCATCCTGCTGCCGATCGGGCTGGTGCTGACCAACGCCTGGTTCCAGGTGCTCACCAGCAAGCTGGCGCAGACCGAGAACCCGCTCACGATGCATTTCTATACCGGCTGGGTCGGCGCGCTCATGGCCTCGCTGGCACTGCCCTTCGTGTGGACCACCCTGCCCTCGTGGCAATGGTGGGCGCTGCTGTGCCTGATGGGCTTCATGGGCACGGTGGGTCACTTCCTCCTGATCCTGGCCTACCAGCGCGCGCCCGCTTCCACGCTCACGCCGTACCTGTATGCGCAGATCGCCTTTGCGATGCTGGGCGGCTGGCTCGTTTTTTCCCAGGTGCCCGACCGCTTCTCGCTCATCGGCATTTCGATGATCGCGGTCTGCGGCGCGGCCGGCGCGTGGCTCACGGTGCGCGAACGGCGCGTGCCCATCGAACCGGCGGAATCCTGACCAGGAGACAGTTGCATGGCCCAGTACTTCGAAGTCCACCCAGAGAACCCGCAGCAGCGGCTGCTGAAGCAGGCCGTCGCACTGCTCGAGCGCGGCGAGATCGTCGCCGTGCCGACCGATTCGAGCTACGCCCTCGCGTGCCACCTCGACGACAAGGACGCGGTCGACCAGTTGCGCCGCATCCGCCAGGTCGACGAGAAGCACCACCTCACGCTGCTGTGCCGCGACTTGAGCGAGCTGGCCAACTACGCGCGGGTCGACAACAAGCAGTACCGCCTGCTGAAGGCCGCCACCCCGGGCCCCTACACCTTCCTGCTCGAAGCCACCAAGGAAGTGCCGCGCCGCGTGAGCCATCCGCAGCGCAAGACCATCGGCCTGCGCGTGCCCGACCACAAGGTGCTGCTGGAGCTGCTCGCATTGCATGGCGCGCCGCTGCTCGCCACCACGCTGATCGCGCCCGGCGAGACCGAGGCACTGAACGATGCGCAGACCATCCGCGAGCGCTTCGAGAAGCAGATCGGCGCGGTCATCGATGCCGGCGCCTGCCCTTCGCAGCCGACCACCGTGGTCGACCTGACGCCCATGGGCACGGGCGACGATCCGGTCGTCGTGCGGCAGGGACGCGGCGCACTCGCCGCGCTCGGCCTCTGAAAAGAAAAGTTGGAACTGATAACTACTCCCCGTCTGACACAATCGCCCAGTGGATATTTCCAATCTCATACAGAAGGTACTCATCTACGCACTGCCCGTGATCTTTGCGATCACCGTGCACGAGGCGGCCCACGGCTATGTGGCGCGCCACTTCGGCGACAACACGGCTGCGGCGATGGGACGAGTCACCCTCAATCCCATGAAGCACATCGACCCCATCGGGACCATCCTGATGCCGTTGATGCTGTACTTCGCAACCTCGGGCGCCTTCCTGTTCGGCTATGCGAAGCCGGTACCGGTGAACTTCGAGCGGCTGCGCCATCCGAAGCGCGACATGGTGTGGGTGGCGCTCGCCGGGCCGGCGTCGAACTTCATCCAGGCCATCCTCTGGGCACTGCTGCTGGTTGTATTGGTTGCGGCCGGCTTCGACGGTGAAAACTTTTTCATCCAGATGGCGCAAGGCGGCATCCTGGTCAACCTCGTGATGTGGGCCTTCAACCTGTTCCCGCTGCCTCCGCTCGACGGCGGCCGAGTGCTGGCCGGGCTGCTGCCCAACGGGCCTGCGCAGAATTTCCTCGCGCGCATCGAACCCTACGGCTTCTTCATCGTGATGGGCCTGGTGATTGCGGGCGTCGTCAGCACCTTCTGGCTGCGGCCCCTGATGGACGTCGGCTACTTCGTCATCAACCTGCTCATCACTCCGCTCAAGGCATTGCTGCTCTAAGTTCTTTCGTCCCATGGCCTCGTCTTCTTCCGCTCCCCTGCGCGTCCTGACCGGGATCACCCCGTCCGGCACGCCCCACCTCGGCAACTACGTCGGCTCGATCCGCCACTCGGTGCGGCAGAGCGTCGCGCCCGGTGTCGAGAGCTTCTTCTTCCTGGCCGACTACCACGCGCTCATCAAGGTGCAGGAGCCCGCGCTGATCCAGCGCTCCACGCTCGAGATCGCCGCCAGCTGGCTGGCCTGCGGGCTCGACCCGGAACGCGTCGTCTTCTATCGCCAGTCGGACATCGTCGAGATTCCCGAGCTGACCTGGTTCCTCACCTGCGTCACCGGCAAGGGCGTGCTCAACCGCGCCCACGCCTACAAGGCCCAGCTCGACAAGAACGTCGCCAAGGGCGAGGACCCGGACGCCGACGTGACGGCCGGCCTCTTCATGTACCCGGTGCTGATGGGCGCGGACATCCTGATGTTCAACGCCCACAAGGTGCCCGTGGGCCGCGACCAGGTGCAGCACATCGAGATGGCGCGCGACATGGCGCAGCGCTTCAACCACCAGTACGGCGAGCACTTCACGCTGCCCGAAGCCGAGATCGACGATGCGGTCGCCACCCTGCCCGGCCTCGACGGCCGCAAGATGAGCAAGAGCTACGGCAACACGATCCCGCTGTTCGCGCCGCGCGCGCAGCTGCAAAAGCAGATCGCCAGCATCGTGACCGACTCGCGTGCCCCCGGCGAGCCCAAGGACACCGAAGGCTCGGCCCTGTTCCAGATCTACCAGGCCTTCGCGAGCGCCGAGGAAACCGAAACGCTCCGCAAGGCCTATGCCGACGGCATCGGCTGGGGCGACGCCAAGCAGCTGCTGTTCGAACGCATCGAGCTCGAAGTGGCGCCGCTGCGCGCGCGCTACGACGCGCTGATGAACGACCCGGCGGAGATCGAGCGCATCCTGCTCGTCGGTGCCGAGAAGGCACGCGCACTGTCCAGGCCCTTCATGGCCAGGCTGCGCCACGCGGTCGGCCTGCGCAACCTGGCAGCGGGCCGCGACAAGGGCAGCACCGGCAAGGCGGCCAAGGTCGCCAGGCCCAGCTTCAAGCAATACCGCGAACGCAGCGACGGGCTCTTCTATTTCAAGCTGCTCGACGCGCGCGGCGAAACCCTGCTGCAGAGCCGTGGCTTTGCATCGCCGCAGGAAGCCGGCCGTACCATCGCGGTCTTGCAGCAACTGCACGGGGCGATACCGGCCACGCTGGCCGACCAGCTCGAACCCCTGGATTCAGAAGGAACACGCGCCGTCACCGAGGCGCTGGAGGAACTGGCGGAGGCAGCGGCCACAACCCATGGACGTTGATCCGGCGGCGAGCACCGGCTGACCTGCCGGTGTGCAAGACAAGAGAGAAGACGGTGCGATCACTAAGGAAGAAAACATGAGCATTTATGTCATCGATGACCATCCCCTGATGCGCGACGCCATCGTGATGGTGTTGCGGCGCCTGCGGCCCGCCGAGAACATCGTCGAGCTCGAGCGGCTCGACAAGCTCGCGAGCTCGGTCCAGCAGCGGGGCGCGCCCACCCTTTTCTGCCTGGACCTGAAGCTTCCGGACACGAACGGCGTCTCGGGCGTGATTGCGGTCAAGCAGGTCTACCCCAACGTGCCGATCGCCGTCTATTCGGCGGCGCCGGCCGCGGACATGGAGGACGCCTGCATCGAAGCGGGCGCCGACACCTACATCGAGAAGTCGGCCAGCTCCAACGAGCTGGCAGCGGTCCTGCGCGGCCTGCTGATGGCGGGCTCGGAAGAAGCCGACGAGCCGCCGCTCGCAAGCAACAGCAAGCTGTCGAAGCGCCAGACGCAGCTGATTGCCATGCTCGACAAGGGCATGAGCAACCGCGACATCGCCACCGACCTGGAGATCAGCGAGCACACGGTGAAGGTGCACCTGTGGCGCCTGTTCCGCCGGTTGGGCGTGAAGAGCCGCACCCAGGCGCTGCACTACGCGCGTACCAACGGCCTGCTTTCCGGCTGACCCCCAGGCTTCGCGCACTTCGTGTCGCTTTCGCCAACCCCCTTGCAGGGGGCAACACCGGCGGCCCGGCGGAGCCGGTTCCGCGGTGTTTCTGGAATGGGCTCTGGCTGATTTGGAACCGCGCCTTGTGCGCGGTTTTTTGTTGAGGGCTTGTCAGCCGCCGCCCGAGGCGCTCACGCGGGCCTGCGCCACGGCCTCGTCGGCGTCGTGCAGCGCCACGCGGAACACGCTGCCGCTGCCCAGCCGCGACCGCACGCTGACCGGGTGCCCCAGCACATGCGAGAGCCGCGCGACGATGGCCAGGCCGAGGCCGAAGCCGTCCGACGTGCCGGCATGGTCGGCCACCTTGTAGAACTCCAGGAACACATCGCGCAGGTGCTCGGGCGCAATGCCGATGCCGGTGTCCCACACCTCCACGCGCATGCCGTCGCGCGACTTCCGCGCGGCCAGCAGCACGCCGCCCTCGGTCGTGTACTTGATGGCGTTCGCGAGCAGGTTGCCGATCATCCGGCGCACCCGGATCGGGTCGGTCAGGAAGGAGCCTTCGGTCACATGCACGCGGAAGTCGAGGCCGCGGTTTTCGGCCACCGGGCGGTACTGCAGCTCGAGGTCGTGCAGCAGCTCGGCGACGTCGACGCGCTCGATGTGCAGGCGCACCTGGCCCGAATCGATGCGCGCCAGGTCGAACATCGAATCGAACAGCGCATTCACCGCATGGGTGGCGCGCACGATCTTCGGCGCGAGCTCCAGCACCAGCTCGGGCTCGTTGCGCAGCCAGTCGGCGTACAACGAAAGTGCCAGCACGGGCTGGCGCATGTCATGCGCCGCGCTGGCCAGGAAGCGGTTCTTCATCGCCACCGCCGACACCGCGGCCTGCCGCTGCTGGGTGAGCGACTTGATCAGGATGTGGTTGTGGAACAGCAGCTCCAGGCTGTTGCGCGCCGTCTCGTGGATGTGGCGCCCCGCGCGCAGCAGGAGGAACCAGTGCAGGATCGGCAGGATCGGCATCAGGTAGCCGTACTGGAACTGCGGCTCGTGCAGGTTGATGGTGACGAGGCGGATCAGCACCGCGCCGAGCATCGTGATGAACAGCGTGTTGACGTAGCGCTTGAGCAACGGCGGATGCAGCGCGAGCCCATTGAGCGGGAAGGTGCCCACCCCGGCCACGATCAGCCAGCTCATGAACTGGTTGACCTGCGGCGTGCGTTCGAAGAACAGCAGGATCGACAGCCCCCAGACCACCGCGCTGGTGCTCCAGATGAAGCCGTAGCGCTCGGTGAACTGCTGCTGCGCCGCGGAACTCCGGCCGGCATAGCGCACCGCGTAGACCCGCGCGCCCCAGGCGCGGCAGGCGGTGGCGATGACGCCGGCCAGCAGCCAGGTCAGCAGCTCCCAATGGGGCACGTAGGCCCAGTTCAGCCCGACCATGGCCGGCATGAGCGCCGCAGAAACGAAATAGGAGCCGCGCGCGGAGCGCATCAGGCTGCGGATGAGCTCGCCGCGCACCCACGATTCGGCCTCGTCGGCCGAAGCCGGCGCCGGTGTGAAGCTCGTGATCGACGGATTGGCCATATGGCACAGGCCCCTTGTTTTATCCGGCCATGAAAATGGGCCCTGCGCAGGGCCACCGAGAGGGACGATATTAACGGGCCGGCGGCCACTGTTTCCCAAGGTAAACGCAGAAAGCCGAGCGATCGGGCTCGGCCGTCGTATCACGCCGACTACCATGGCGCTTTCGCTTCCGCGATCCGGAAGGAAACGAACCCTGCGCCTGCCGCCACACGCCATCGACATGCTGAACAACCTGATCCCCTTCCTCGTCCACTGGGCCATCACCGCCGTCTCGCTCTGGGCGGCCAGCCATCTCTTCCGCGGACTCAAGTTCGACAGCACCGGGGCGCTGGTGGTGTCCGCGCTGCTGCTCGGCCTGGCCAACGCCGTCGTCAAGCCACTGCTCATCGTGCTCACGCTGCCGCTGACGCTGGTGACCTTCGGACTGTTCCTGCTCGTCATCAACGCGCTGGTGATCATGGGGGTGGCCGCGCTGGTGAAGGGCTTCAGGCTCTCGGGTTTCTGGACCGCCCTCTTCGCCAGCATCTTCATCTCGCTGCTGAGCGTCGTCATCGGCGCCTTCGTCACCAGCGACGATCCGGCCGAGAAGGTCCAGATGCCGCAGAGCGGAAACTGGCTCTGAGCGCCAGCTTCGCGCCGCCGGCGCCATCCCATATTCGCAGGAGGACAGGATTCGCCGGATACCTATGATCCGCCTCACCCGGCGATCACGCCGGCGAGAAGAAGAAAGGCGGGTCCCCATGAAGATCGCATTCACCTCGTGCATGAACCTCGGGTCCGACCCGGACACCGTCCAGCTGGTCTGGAACCGGATCGCGGTCGAGCAGCCCGACTACCTCTTCCTGCTCGGCGACCAGATCTACATGGACTTCTTCCCCACCCTGGGGGCACCGGCCGGATGGGATCTCGCCAAGTTCAAGGCCGTCATGACCGCGAAGTACGAGGCGCAATGGAGCCGGCCGAACTTCAAGCTGCTGCTCGCCGCGCTGCGCCAGCGCCAGGGCATCGACGGCGGCGTGTACGGCACCTGGGACGACCACGACTTCGCCTGGAACAACGCCTGCGGCCCGGAGGTCGAGCCGGCCGTGAAAGCCGTCTCCCGCGAGCTGTTCTCGCAGTTCATGCAGATCGATCCGCCGGCGGCGGGCCTCTACTATTCGGTCCCGCTGGTGCATGCGCAGCAGACCGTCGGCAGGGCGATCTTTCTCGACACGCGCTGGTACCGCGACGTCCCGGGCGACAACCACGATCTGCTCGGGGAAGAGCAGTTCAAGTTCCTCGCCAGGGAGCTCGACGAAGAAAACGGGCTCATCGTGCTGTGCGCGGGCACGCCGATCAGGGCGACCGGCAACGGCTGGATGCGCTACCAGCGCGACTACCAGCGGTTCCTGAAGATCATCGGCCAGCGCAAGATCATCTTCCTGTCGGGCGACATCCACGAGAACGCCTTCCTGCCGCCGGCCGGCGGCACGAACCTCTACGAGGTCATTTCTTCGGGCGCCTTCGTCACCAAGTACAAGTACGTCGGCAAGCGCGAGAACTTCGGACTCCTCGAGTACGCGCCCGGACACATCGACATCAAGCACTTCGACAAGCACGGCCTGGAGATGCACAACACGATCGACAACGCCACCTTCGTGCACGACGAGCTGCTGTAGAGGCACGGCGCCCGCAGGCGGTGCCGGCGACTCGCCCGCCCGGGTCGGGATCGCCGAGGAAGCGATGGACAAGTTATCGGTATCGCATATCCTCGACCCCGAGTTCCCGAGAAAGCACCTTGCCCCCGACCAAAGCTTCCGCCCCCCTGTCCCGCCCGGCGACGATGGCCGACGTGGCCGCGCGCGTCGGCGTCTCGAAGATGACGGTGTCGCGCGCGCTCAACCGCAGCGTGGGCAGCGACCGCGTGACCTCGGAGGCGCTGCGGCAGCGCATCCTCCAGGCCTGCGAGGAAATGGGCTACGTGATCGACCAGACGGCACGCACCTTCTCGAGCAAGCGCTCGGGTTTCATCGCGGTGCTGATTCCGTCCCTCAACAACTCCAACTTCTCGGAGACCGCGCAGGGCATCACCGCGGCGGTGGAAGCGCGCGGCCTGCAGCTGCTGCTGGGCTACACCGACTACCGCGTGGAGAACGAGGAGCGCCTGCTGCGCGCCATGCTCGCGCGCCGGCCCGAGGGCGTGATCCTCACCGGCGGCGCCCACACGCCCGCCGCGCGCGCCATGCTGCAGGCCGCCGGCGTGCCGGTGGTCGAGACCTGGGACCTGCCCGACAAGCCCATCGAGCACACGGTGGGCTTCTCGAACGCCGAAGCGGCCGGCGCGATGGTGCGGCACCTGCACGGCAAGGGCTACCGGCGCATCGCCTACATCGGCGGCACGTCGAACCGCGACACGCGCGGCGCCGACCGGCAGCGCGGCTATGCACAGGCGATCCGCGAGCTGGGCCTGCCCGACGGGCGCGTGATCAGCTTCGGCCAGCCGCCGATCTCGATGGCACAGGGCGGTGAAGCGGTGGTGCAGCTGATCCGGCAGTGGCCCGATGTGGATGCGGTGCTCTGCGTGTCCGACCTCTCGGCCTTCGGCGCGCTGATGGAGTGCCACCGCCAGGGCTGGGACGTGCCGGGCCGCATCGCGATCGCGGGCTTCGGCGACTTCGAGGTGGCGCGCGCCTGCCATCCGCGGATCACCACCGTGGCGGTGGATTGCGTCGGCATCGGCAAGGCGGCCGGCGAGCTGCTGCTGCGCGTGATGGACGGCGGACGCGACGGTCACCGCCCGCCGCCGGAGACGGTGATGATCCCGTTCCACATCGAGCAACGCGAGAGTTCGTGAGCTGAGCTCACCCCCAGGCTGCGCGCACTTCGTGTCGCTACGCCCCCTGCTGGGGGCAACACCAGCGGCCCGGCCAAGCCGGTTCCGCGGTGCTTCTGGTCTTGGCCGCGCCTGTGGTTATGCGTCCGCGAAGTCGATCAGCACCTTCATCGCCTGCTTGCGGTCGCTCGCCAGTTCGAAGGCTTGCCGTGCCTGCAGCATGGGGAAGGTGTGCGACACCACCGGGGACAGGTCCACACGGCCTTCGTTGATGAGCCGCACCGCAAGTGCGAACTCGGCATGGAAGCGGAAGGAGCCGCAGATGCTGAGCTCCTTGGCGACCACCATGTTCTGCGGAATGCTCACGTCGCCGCCCAGGCCCAGCTGCACGACGACGCCGCGCGGGCGCATCACTTCCAGGCCGTCGCGCAGGGCGCGCTCGTTGCCCGAGCATTCGAGCATCACGTCGAAGCTGCCCTTGTCGGCCGAATAGCGCGACACCCAGGCCTTGTCCTGCGCGACGTTGACGGTGCTGTCGGCACCGATCGCACGTGCGATCGCCAGCGGCTCGTCGACCACGTCGGTAGCGACAATCTCGGCCGCGCCGTGCACCCGCGCCGCCGCGATGGCCAGCACGCCGATGGGGCCGCAGCCCGACACCAGCACGCGCTTGCCCAGCAGCGAGCCCGCGCGCGACACCGCATGCAGCCCCACCGAGAACGGCTCGGCGAGTGCGGCCAGCCGAAGCGGCACATGGTCGGCCACCTTCACGCACTGCGTGGCCTCGCACAGCAGCATGTTGCGGAAGGCGCCCTGCACGTGCGGCGTGCGCATCGCGCTGCCGTAGAAGCGCATCTCCAGGCACTGGTTGGGCAGTCCTTCGAGGCAGAACTTGCAGGCGCCGCAGGGCCGGCTGGGATTGACGGCCACCTTGTCGCCGATGCGGACGCTGTCGACGCCGGGCGCCACGGCCACCACGGTGCCGGCCACTTCATGGCCCAGCACCATCGGCTCCTTGATGCGCACGGTGCCGAAGCCGCCGTTGTGGAAGTAGTGCAGGTCGGAGCCGCAGATGCCGCCCATGCCGACCTTCACCAGCACCTGGCCCGGGCCGATCTCGCCGGCATCCTGTTCGTCGAGGCGCAGGTCGTCCGGGGCGTGGATGACGAGGCACATACAGCGCATACGCATGGGATTTTTCCTTCAGGCCACGGGAGTGAGAAGAGGCAGGCCACCGAAGTGCGCCTGCAGGTTGTGGCGCACCAGCTCGCCCATGGCGCGGCGCGTCTGCTCGGTGCCGCTGCCATGGTGCGGGTGAAGCACCACGTTGTCGAGTGCCGCGAAGCGCGGGTCGATGTTCGGCTCGTTGAGGAACACGTCGAGCGCCGCGCCGGCGATGGTCTTCTGCTCCAGCGCCTGCAGCAGCGCGGCCTCGTCCACGGTGGTGCCGCGCGAGACGTTCACGAGCCAGCCGCGCGGGCCCAGCGCCTGCAGCACCTCGGCATTGACGATGCCGCGCGTGGCCTCGCCGCCGGGCAGGATGACGATGAGCACGTCGCACCAGTCGGCCAGCGCCGGCAGGCTGGCGAAGTGGCGGTGCGGGCTGCCTTCCTTGGGCGTGCGGCTGAAATAGCCGAGCTCCATGTCGAAACCCGAAAGCCGCCGCGCGATGGTGCTGCCGATGCGCCCGATGCCGGCGATGCCGATGCGCTGGCCGAAGAAGCGTGTCGCCAGCGGCATCGGGCCCTTCGGCCATTCGCCGCTGCGCACGAACCGGTCGCCGGCCGGAATGCGCCGCTGCAGCGCCAGCGTGAGCCCCACGGCGAGGTCGGCCACGTCGCCGTTGAGGACGTCCGGCGTGTTGGTGACGCGAATGCCGCGCGCGCGGCAGGCGGCCAGGTCGATGCCGTCGGTGCCCACGCCGTAGCAGGCGATCAGCTCCAGCTTCGGCAGCGACGCGATGAGCTCGGCGTTCGCGCCCAGTTCGCCCCGGGTCGCGATCGCCCGGATGTCCGGCGCATGTTCAGCAATGAAGGCCTGCCGGTCCGGCGCTTCCCACAGGCGGTGCAGGGTGTAGGCCGCCTGCATCGGCGCCATGTCCCATTCCGGGTAGGGGCCTGGCATCAGCACGTGCGGGGATGTCGAAGTGGCGGTCAAGCGGTTCTCCTGGGGACTCGGTCCGGAATCAGATACCGGTAACTTTAATGGCACATCGTACCGCAGCGCAACACAGGTTTCACCGGTTGACGATCAAACAAGATACCGGTAACGTATTCAGCCTGTCCCACCGTGCGCACGGGGTCCGCGTCCATCCGAGGAGTGCTTCTTGAAACTGTTCGATCTGTCCGGGCGCATCGCCCTCATCACCGGCTCCAGCAAGGGCATCGGCTTCGCGCTCGCCGCGGCGCTGGGTTCGGCCGGCGCGCGCGTCGTTCTGAATGCGCGCGACGCCGCCTCGCTCGCAGCCGCCCGCGACGCCTTGCGCGCCCAGGGCGTGGCCGCCGAAGCGGTGGCCTTCGACGTCACCGACGCCGCCGCGGTGGAAGCCGGCATCGCTCGCATCGAGGCCGAGATCGGCCCGATCGAGATCCTGGTCAACAACGCCGGCATGCAGCACCGCGGCCCCTTCGCCGAGTTTCCGATCGATGCCTGGCACAAGATCACCACCACCAACATCGACAGCGTGTTCTTCGTCGGCCGCTTCGTGGCGCAGCGGATGATCGAGCGCAAGCGCGGCAAGATCATCAACGTCTGCTCGGTGCAGAGCGAGCTGGGCCGCCCCGGCATTGCCCCCTACGCCGCCACCAAGGGCGCGGTGAAGATGCTCACCAAGGGCATGGCCATCGACCTCGGCAAGCATGGCATCCAGGTCAACGGCCTCGGGCCGGGCTACTTCAAGACCGAGCTGACGCAAGCGCTGGTGGCCGACGAAGCCTTCACCGCGTGGCTCTCGGGCCGCACGCCGGCCGGCCGCTGGGGCGACGTGCAGGAGCTGGGCGGCGCGGCCATCTTCCTGGCCTCGGATGCGTCGAGCTTCGTCAACGGCCACATCCTCTACGTGGACGGCGGCATCACCGCCAGCCTCTGATGCCGCACGGCATGAGCGTGCCGGCCCGGCGCGTCGCCGTGATCGGCGTGGGCATCATGGGCTCGGCCATCGCGCGCCGGCTGCTCGACTGCGGCCATGCGGTGAGCGTGTTCGACCTCGACACGGCCAAGGTCGATGCCCTGAAGCAGCAAGGCGCTTCGGCCGCGAACACCGCGGCCGAAGCGGCCGCGGCGAGCGACTTCGTCATCACCAGCCTGAACGCCGCGGCCGTGGTGGAACGCGCGATCTTCGGCGAAGCCGGCGTGGCCGCCGCAACGCCGGCGGATGCGCGGCGCCTGCTGATCGACATGTCGTCCATCGATCCTCCTTCCACGCGCCGGCTCGCGCAGGCGCTGCGCGAGCGCACCGGCATGGGCTTCGTGGACGCGCCGCTCTCGGGTGGCGCGCCCAAGGCGCTGCTCGGGCAACTGACGGTGATGGCGGGCGGCCATGCCGACGACGTGGCGCGTGCCCGCGCCGTCATGGACAGCCTGTGCGCCAACTACACCCACATGGGCGAGAGCGGCGCGGGCCAGACCACCAAGCTGGTCAACCAGCTGCTCTGCGCGATCGGCTTCCAGGCCGTGGCCGAGGCGGTTCGCCTCGCGGAGGCTGGCGGCGTCGACGCGTCGAAACTGGCGGCCGCACTGGCCGGCGGACGGGCCGACAGCCAGATCCTGCGCGAGTTCGGCCCCAAGATGGCCGCGCGCGACGACACGCCCACCGGCCGCATCGACAACATGCTCAAGGACCTCGAGGCGGTGCAGGCCTTTGCGCAGGGCCAGCGCCTGCCGCTGCCGCTGACGGGCGTGGTCTCGGAGCTGCATCGCGCCTTCGTGGCGGCCGGGCTCGGGCCCGAAGACACCGCGGCCATGATGCGGCAGTTCAACGGCTATGCCCGCGGCTGAACGCGCACCGGCGCACGACAAACCGACTACAGGAAAGAAAGAAACCATGTTCATCCGCTGCGCGTTTTTCAAAGGGCAGGTCAAGCCCGGGCTGGAAGAGGCTTTCACCCGCTACGTGCACGAGAAGCTCGTGCCGCTGTGGACCCGCTTCCCCGGCGCACTGGAAGTGCGCGTGCTGCGGCAGCTGGAAAGCGACGTGAACGACCCCGAACTGGCGATGGTGCTGGCCATTCGCTATGCCAGCCGCGAGGACATCGCGCGGGCGCTCGAATCGCCCGTGCGCTACGAAAGCCGCGAGGTTTCCAAGGGCCTTCTGGAGATGTTCGACGGGACCGTGTTCCATACGGTCTTCAGCGCCGAGGAGTTTCCGCTCGCCGCCGGATGAGGAACGGCCCGCGCCGGAGCGCGCGGGATGCTTCGGCAGCGCCATCCGTGACGCAAGTCGCATTCGCGCGGGACGACCCTGTCTTCGTTTTTCGACGTCGCGCGTTGTTAAAGTTCAGTCACAACAACCACGGGGACTCTCATGAGGATCACCAACATCCTGCTGGCCGCCACGATGGCCGCATCGGCCTTGCCTGCCCTGGCACAGGTGTCTGTCAACATCAACGTGCCCGGCATCGTCCAGTTGGCCCCGCCAGCGCCCCGCTTTGAAAGCATGCCGGGCCCACGGCCCGGCCAGGTCTGGGTGCCTGGGCATTGGCAATGGAACGAGCGCGCCTACGCCTGGCGCCCCGGCTACTTCGTGGCTGCACGGCCCGACTACACCTATGCGCCGGGCCAATGGGTGCGCGCCGATGGCGGCTGGCGCTGGAGGGAAGGCGACTGGCGCCGCGCGGAGCGCCGTGCCGAACGCGAGGAAAGACGCCATCACGACCGGCACGACGACCATGACCATGGCGGCTATCACTGCCCTCCGGGACAGGCGAAGAAGGGCCGCTGCTGAGCGGTATTTCCTCCTACGGTTGCGCGGCCTGAACGGTCTGGAGGGCGGCCAGCACGTTGCGCTGCGTGCTCTGGATGTGCTCCTCGAGCAAGGCGCAGGCCGTGTCCGCGTCGCGGCGCAACGTCGCGTCCATGATCTTCCGGTGCTCGTTCGACTTGCGGCGCGCGGTCTTCCGGTGGCGGGCGGAAAACCGCCTGTAGCGCTCCGCCTGGTCGAACAGGCTGGCGCCCCAGACGCGCTGGCGCGACGAGGGGCATGCCGCCAGCAATGCGAGGTGGAAGGCGCGATGCAGCTGTGACCACTCGTTGTCGAGAATGACCGGCCCGTCGCCCAGGCGGGACTCGACCTTCTCCAGGCGGTGGTAGGCGGCCAGCAGGTCGGCCTCCCAGGCGTCGTCGCCGTGGGCGATGGCTTCCCGCAGCGCCGGCACGTCGAGCATGACGCGCATGCGCGTGATGTCGGCCAGGTCGTCTTCGGAGATCGGTGCCACGCGGAAGCCGCGGCGCTCGTCGGCGCGGATCAGCCCCTCCTGCGCCAGCCGGCTGAGCGCCTCGCGCAACGGGCTGCTCGAATAGCCGTAGGCCGACTGGAGCTCGTCGAGCTTGAGCTTGGTGCCGGCTTCGAAGGTACCGGTCAGAACATCTTGCCGCAAGCGCGCGAAGGCCTGTTCGACCAGCAACGGTTCGTGGGCGGGGGGAATGTCCTGTTTGTGCATGGAAACAATTTTATGCATGGGGCTTTCATCCTCCACCGCCTGCGCGCCGCTGGAAATGAGCGTCTCCTGATTTCGCGACCAGCCTCGCGTTCATCTGTTGTTCATCCGCCGGTGCGTGCCGCGGCGCTAAAGTCGCCGCATGTTTCGCCTCCGCCTGTCGCTCGCCTTCGCCGTCCTCGTCGCGCTGGTTTGCATACAGGCCGGTTTCGTCTACTGGGGATCGAACCGGGTCAACGACTACGCCCAGCACAGCCGGCTGGCCAGCGACATCCTGTCGGAGCTGCTGGAGCTGTCGGCCAGCAAGCAGCGGCTGCGCGTCTGGGCGTCCCAGCAGCTGATGGATGCGAACGCATCGCCCGAGGTGCGCGACAGCCAGTTGGCGCGCATGCAGGCCAGCACGGAGACGCTCCGCAACCTCGCGCGGCGCGACCTTTCCCTGTGGGGCGGGATCGCGGCACGCGAGGGCGTGCCCATCCCGCCGGAAGTCGATCAGCTCGTCGCGGTCAGTGACCTGCTCAACGACAACATCGCCGCGGTCCGCGCCCGGCTGTTGAAACTCGCACCGCTGGAGCGTGGCGCCGAGTTCGCCAGCGTCTGGCAGGAACTGAACGAAGTCTTCGACAAGGCGCGCGGCCGCGACTTGCGCGAACTGATCAACGGCGCCATCGAACGGCAGCGCAACGCGATGCCTGTTGCCCGCGCCGCGACCGAGCGCGGCCTGGACCAGCTGCGCCAGCAGACCGTCGGCCTGGCCGCCCTCACGCTGGCCGCGGCCATCGTGCTTGCGCTGTATCTGAACCGGCGGCTGCAACGGCCGCTGGACCGCTTGCTCGAAGGCACGCAGGCCTTGCGGGCCGGCGCGCTCGACCACCGCATCGCGCTGGGCTCGCACGACGAGTTCGACCGCGTCGCCGAGCACTTCAATGCGATGGCGGCCGAACTGCAGCGGCACCGGCGCGACGCCGATGCCGCGCGCCGCCGGCTCGAGGAGGCCGTGCTGGAGCGCACCAGCGAACTGAGCACCGCGCACGAGGCCTTGCAACAGGTCGACCAGCGCCGCCGCCAACTCCTCGCCGACCTCAGCCACGAACTTCGCACGCCGGCCACCGCGATCCGCGGGGAGGCGGAGATCGCCCTGCGCGGCACCGACAGGCCCCCGGCCGAGTACCGGGAGACCCTGACGCGCATCGTGGGCGGCGTGAAGCAGCTCACCGGCGTGATCGACGACCTTCTCCTGGTCGCCAGGGCCGAGGCCGACCAGCTGACGATGCGCTTCGGCGCGGTCGAGCTGTCGGAGCTGCTGGGCGACGCCGCCGAAACGGCGGGGACGCTGGGTGCACGGCACAACGTTCGCGTCGAGCTCGAGCCCCCCGACGCCGGCCTGCCCTCGGTCATGTTGCAGGCCGATGCCGACCGGCTGCGGCAGGCCCTCGTCATCGTGCTCGACAACGCGGTGCGCTATTCGCGCAACGACGCGACGGTGCGGGTGAGCTGGCGGCCGATCGACGGCCGCGTGCAGGTGGTCGTGGCCGACGAGGGGATCGGCATCGATGCGGACGAGTTGCCGAAGGTGTTCGAGCGCTTCGTTCGCGGCCGCCGCGCGCGCCTGCACCGGGCCGACGGAACCGGCATCGGGCTGTCGATCGCGCAGGCCATCGTGCATGCCCACCACGGCCGCATCGACGTCGAGAGCATCCCCCTGCAGGGCACCACGGTGCGCATCGAATTGCCCCGCCTGTACAGTCACTCCCTCCCGTCCTGACCCGAGAAGCATGAACATCCTGGTTGTCGAAGACGACGCGCGCGTCGCCGACTTTCTGCTGCGAGGCCTGAGCGCCGAAGGCTACCGCGTGCAGCTCGCGCGCACCGGGCCCGAAGGCCTCGACCTCGCGCGCGGCAGCGATCTGTCCCTGCTGTTGCTGGACCTGATGCTCCCCGGCCTGAGCGGCCTCGAGCTGTGCCAGACGCTGCGCGCCGAAGGCCACCATGTGCCGGTGCTGATGCTCACCGCGTTGAGCAACACCGAGGACAAGGTCAGCGGCCTGCGCCTGGGCGCCGACGACTACCTCACCAAACCCTTCGCGTTCGAGGAGCTGCTGGCGCGCATCGAGGCCCTGCTTCGCCGCGGCCGGGAGCAGCGGCCCAGGGCCACCACGCTGCAGGTGGCGGACCTCGTTCTCGACCGGGAGCGCATGGAGGTGAGCCGTGCCGGCAAGCTCGTTCCGCTGACCGCCAAGGAGCTGGCGTTCCTCGAGCTGTTGATGACGGCGCCCGGCCGCGTCTACAGCCGCGAGCGTATCCTTTCGAATGTCTGGGGCACCAACGAGGATCCGCTGACCAACATCGTCGACGTCTATGTCCGCCGCCTGCGTGCCAAGATCGACGACGGCCATGCCGTTCCATTGCTGAAGACGGTGCGCGGGCTGGGTTACCGACTGGATGCCGCGCCGGGCTGAGGCGGTTCATCCGATGTTCATGTGCGCGTCACGCCGGATTCATGGCGCACAACAGGTGATGTTCAGGGAGAGACCGAAGAATGAAGTCCTGTATCGCAACAACGATGCAGTACCGGAAATCCCGGTAATCGACTACCCATTGCAAAAAAGGAAAACTCCATGAACATGCTTCGTACGCTCTCTCTCTCGGCAACGACGGCGGCGGTCCTCGCCATCTCGACGTCCGCCTTCGCGCAAGCGCCCGCAGGGGCGACTTGCACGCCGGCCACCGAGCCGCAGATCGCGGCGCTGTTCGACCGCTGGAACGACTCGCTGCGCACGCTGGACCCCGACAAGGTCGTTGCCAACTACGCGACCGACGGCGTGCTGCTGCCGACCGTTTCGAACCAGCCGCGCACCAATCCGGCGGAGATCCGCGACTACTTCGTCAAGTTCCTGAAAAGCGCGCCGCAGGGCACGATCGACCACCGCATCATCAAGATCGGCTGCAACGTGGCGCAGGACGTCGGCACCTACACCTTCAAGTTCAAGGACGGCAAGAAGGTGCATGCCCGCTACACATACGTTTACGAGTGGGTGAACGGCCAGTGGCTGATCGCGCACCACCACTCTTCGGCGATGCCCGAGGCCGCTGCGCGCAAGTAGGCAACCCCGTCACGAGCCCTCGATCGCCGCAGGATCGACGGGCTTGAGGCGTCAGCGGAACCGCATCGGCCGGTCCGACATGGCACCGGCCTCCCCGAATGGATCGCCATCCCCGAAGCTTGCAGGCCTGTCGCGCGTTGCCGGCGAGGAACGGTGGAAGGCATTCGGCGGGCGACGTTGCTTGTCTCAAGCACCCCACAACACCGGCGAAATCTGTCCCGGCAAGACGCAATTTATTCGTGACAAGTTGTAAAAAGTGTTCGGACATCCGATGATTTGGGCATCCACATGAAGGAGTTCGAATGAAATCGTGCGCAGGCAAAGCGGGACTCAGGCGTCTCATCTCCAGCAAGAAGGAACGCCCGGCCGCTGCCCCCGGTGACGCGCTGCCCACCGGCACCCCCGCTTTCCCGGTGTCGGCCATCGCCCTCGCGGCGGCGCTGCTCGCCGCATCGCCGCAGATGGTGCATGCCGCCAACGAGTGCGGGGCGGATGCCACCGGAAACGACACCCTCACCTGCTCGGGCGCCAGCTATGGCGCGGGCATTGCGTACACCGGGTCCGATGGCCTGACGCTCAACCTCGTCAACCCGAGCATGGTGATTTCTTCGGGCACGCAAGGCGTATCGCTTCAATCCCCGGCGCTCGGCCCGGCAGGCGCCCGCACGATCGTCAACGTGACAGACATCGGTTCGATCACCGCCGCGGGCTCGGCTGTGTCGGTAACCAACACCAGCGCCGGTGGGCACGCTGGCGTCAACATCGACGGCGGAACGCTCACCACCACAGGTTCGACCTTCACGGTGACGGTGCAAGGCAGTGGCGCCAACGGAACCGACGCCCGATTGACGCTGAACGGCGGGCGGGTCGTGAATACAGGCACGGGCGGCGGACTGGCTGTGCTGGCTCCCGGCGTCAACGGCACAGTCGACGCAGCCCTCGTGATCACCGGTGGCACGGTCGAGGCGGCCGGCACCGGCGCCCACGCGACGCTCTCGGGGCCGAACAACACAGGCACTGCGAGCATCACCATGAGTGGCGGATCTGTTCTGTCCACGGGGGCGGACGGTTTCTGGGCGCGACACACCGGCAAGGGACGGGCCGAGGTACAGGTGACCGGCGGCAAGGTCACCACCACCGGGATCAACAGCGACGGCGTCTTGGCCTCGAGCAGCGCCGGCACGTATGCCGTGACCGTTGCCGGCGGCACCGTCACCGGCGGCAGCGGCTTCGGCGCCGCGATCCACACCTCGGCCGCCGCCGGCGGTACCGTCAACATTGGCGCAGGCGCTGTCATCGATGGCAGCGCCTCCGGCGTCGCGCTCCGCGACGGCGACTTGAACCGCGATGGCATCGACGAAATCGGCGGCAACACGACCATCACCACCGCGGGCACCCTCCACGGCGCCGTGCTGCTCGGCGGCGGCACCGACACCCTCAACGTGGCCGGTGGCTCCATCAACGGCAACATCACGGGCGACGGCGCTGACGCGCTCAACTTCAACCTCGGCACGAACAGCTTCACCCATGGCGCGGGCTTCGCGATCAGCGGGATGAACAGCATCGTGATGAATTCGGGCACCGCGCAGGTCGACAGCACCGTCGCCGGCAACACGCTGACCGTCAACGGCGGCATCCTGACGCTCGGCAATGCCAACAGCTACACCGGCGGCACCTTCCTCAACGGCGGCGTGCTGTCCGTGTCGAGCGACGCCAACCTGGGCAACACGGCCGGTGCGCTGAGCTTCAACGGCGGCACGCTGCGCACCACGGCCGACTTGGCCTCGGCGCGCGCCATCAGCCTCGGGGCCGGCGGCGGCACCTTCCAGACCGATGCCAACCTCGCGCTGTCGAGCGCCATCACGGGCACAGGCAATCTGACCAAGACCGGCGCCGGCACGCTCACGCTGTCGGGCGCGAACGTCTTCACCGGCAGCACCACCGTTGCGGCCGGCACGCTCGCGCTCGCCGGCACTGGCTCCTTGGCGGATTCCAGCCAGGTGGTGGCCAACGGCACCCTCGACATTGGCGGTGTGGCCGCGGCCGGCACCAGCATCCGGCGCCTGTCCGGAAGCGGCGCCGTCACGCTCGGCGGCAAGACCCTCACGCTCACCGCCGCCGCAGACACCTTCAGCGGCACCATCGCTGGCAGCGGGAGCCTCGTGCTCGCGGCCGGCACGCAAGTGCTCGGAGGAACCAACACCTACACCGGCGGAACGGCCATCCACAGCGCCAGCACGCTCCAGCTCGGCAACGGCGGGGCCACGGGTTCCATCGTGGGCAACGTGACGAACAACGGCGCGCTCGTCCTCGATCGCTCCAACAGGCTGGACCTCGCCGGCGACATCTCGGGCAGCGGCGTCATTCGCCAGGTCGGCGCCGGCCTGACGAACCTCACGGGCAACAGCGCGTCGTTCGCCGGGTCGACCTCGGTGGAAGGCGGCACGCTGGCCGTCAACGGCGTGCTCGGCGGCTCGGTGAACGTGCTGGCATCCGGGCGGCTTCAGGGCTCGGGCTCTGTCGGCAGCACGACCGTGGCAGGCACCGTCGCGCCGGGCAACTCCATCGGCACCCTCGGTGTCAACGGCAACTTCGCCCAGGCGTCGGGCTCGACCTACCAGGTCGAAGTCGACCCGGCTTCCACCGCGGCCGACCTCCTGCGCGTGAGCGGCAGCGCCAGCATCGCAAGCAGCGCGCAACTCAACGTCGTTCGCGCGGGCGGCGGCAGCTTCGGCCCGGGCACCCGCTACACCGTGCTGAGCGCCGATGGCGGTGTCGCCGGCACTTACCGCCTGACGGGCGATATCCAGAGCGCGTTTGTTCGCGTGACCGACAGCTACGACGCGAACCATGTCTATCTGCTGGCCGAGAAATTTCGCAGCTTCGTCGCACCGGCCGGCACGCCGAACGAAGCGGCGGTCGGTGGTGCGCTGGACAGCCTGCCCGGCAGCAACGGCCTGGCCACCGCCGTGGCATGGCTGCCCAACGACTTCGCGGCGCGCGACGCCTTGAACCAGCTGTCGGCAGACATCCATGCCTCCACCAAGACGGCGCTGCTGGAAGACAGCCGCTTCGTGCGCGAGGCCGCCATCGACCGGTTGCGCAGCGCGGCGTGCGCGCCCGGCAGCGCCGCGGGCAGCGCGGCCCCAAAGCCACCGCAAGCCGGCACAGGCTGCACGCCCGAAGACGACCAGGCGCGCGCGGGCTGGGCACAGGTGTTCGGTTCCTGGGGCAGCATCGACAGCGACGGCAATGCCGCCAAGCTCAAGCGCGACATCGGCGGGTTCGTCGTCGGCTCGGACACCGGCATCGGCGCGGGCTGGCGCGTGGGCGCACTGGGCGGCTACAGCCGTGCAAGCGCGGACACCAGCACCCGCAACAGCAGCAGCAAGACGGACAGCTACCACCTCGGAATTTATGGCGGCACGCAGTGGGATGCCACGGCACTGCGCCTGGGCGTGAGCCACAGCTGGAACAAGACGGACACGAGCCGCTCGGTCGCCTTCGCAGGTTTTGCGGGCAGCCTGGCCGGCAAGTACGACAGCACCACGACGCAGGCCTTCGGCGAGTTGGGCCACCGCATCGATCTGGGGCCCGCCACATTGGAGCCTTTCGCGGGCCTGGCCCATGTGAGGCTGCGCAGCGATGCGTTCGTCGAGCAAGGCGGCCTCGCCGCGCTGTATGGCGATGGCGGCAGTACCGACGCGACCTTCTCGACCATCGGCGTGCGCGCAAGCATGCAGGCCAGCGAAGGCATTCGCCTGCGCGGCATGCTGGGCTGGCGCCATGCGTTCGGCGGTACGACACCGATGAGCACCCACGCTTTCGCCGGCAGCCTGCCGTTCACGCTGGCGGGGGTGCCGCTGGCAAAGGACGCGGCGGTGCTCGAGGCCGGGATCGAAACGCAGTTGCGACCGAACCTGGCACTGAACGCCTCGTACTCGGGCCAGTTCGGAAACCGGCTGCAGGACCATGGGTTCAAGGTCAGCTTGAACTGGTCGTTCTGAGCGGCCGCTCCCGCGCAAGGGAGTGGCTCGACCCACGGTGACCGATGGGGCGGAACACAAAGGGCGGACCTGATGGTGAAGCCCGAGGCCGATCGTTTCTGGTTCAGCAACCTGTTCAAGCGCCCGACTTCACGGCACGGCGTGCCGTTGTCGCCCGACCCTGGCGCCGGCCCTGGGATTGCAGCCATTTCACGGCTTCATCGACCATCGGGTTGTAGCGGTTCGAGTTCCATGCCAGCGCGGCCGAAACCACCATGACGCGCTCTTTCAGCGGACGAATGACGACGCTTTCGGGAGCCGACTTGCGCATGGACGAAGGGACCAGTGCGACACCCTGGCCGCATCCGACATAGGCGATCTGCGAGGTGATGGTGCGAACCTCGTGCAAGACACGGGGAGCAAACCCGTGGGCACGGCAGACCGACGTCAACAGGTCGAAATAGACAGGGCTTCGCTCTCGGGAAGACATCACCAGCGATTCATCCGCCAGAGCGCGAAGTCTGACCCTGGGCAGTGCAGCGAGCGGGTGGTTTTTAGGCAGCGCCACGGCAAGCCTGTCTTCGGCGAGCGGCATGGTGGCGATGCCCTTGCCCACCTCGCCATCGAGCCGGGCCAGAGCCAGGTCGAGTTCCCCGGCCTCCAGGGCTGGAACCGCTTCCACGCTGTCGATTTCCTTGACGAATACGGTCAGTTGCGGATGTGCCCGCTTGAGCGCATCCAGCAACGGGGGAACCGTTTCGAGCATGGCGGAGGTGACGGCCCCGATATGGAGCGCACCGGACTGGCCCGAGGCCACCTCGCGGACGACACGCTCCAGGCGTTCGACCTGGCTGGCGAACTGGCGCACGGCCGGCAGGATCGCGGCCCCGGCGGGACTGATCTGCGTACCGCGCCGGGAGCGCTCGAACAGTTGCAGCTTGAGCGATTGTTCGAGCACCTTGATCTGCTCGGTCAGCGGGGGCTGAGACATGTTCAGCTTCTGAGCCGCACGCCCGAAATGCCGCTCCTCGGCCACGGCCAGGAACATCCACAGTTGCCGTATCAGCCGAAAGTCGATCGAACCGTTCATCTTGGGGTACCTCTTTCTCTCTTCTGATTATCGAATCACAGAGATTCGAAGTTCGGAATTTACATATCAGCAGTCCGATTCGAAGATGCCTGGGTTCTTTCATGAAACCCAATGCAATGACCCCGTCTTCGCTACTTGACCGCCTTGCATCGCTCGACACCAACACGGTCTCCGATGCGCTCGATTTCCTTGGCCTTGCCGGCGCCACCTGCGGTCTTCGTCCCCTGTGGGACTGCCCCAGGATCGTGGGGCGTGCATCCACCATCCAGCTCGGCCCCAAGGCGGATGCCAAGCCCGCGGTGCACCTCATTTCGCCGGTGATCGATGCCGTCACGAGCGATGACCGCGTGCTGGTGATCGCCGGCGGCGTGGACGGCATCTCCTGCTGGGGCGACATCCTGGCCAACGCAGCAGTGGCCAGGCGGGTGCGTGGTTCCGTCATCGACGGCCTGAGCCGCGACATCGAAGGCAGCGAGTCGGTCGGCTACCCCGTCTACGGACGCGGCGTCACCATGGTCAGCGCGCGCAACCGGGTGATCCAGATCGATGCGGGCCATCCCGTCCGGATGGCCGGCGTGACCGTGCACGAGGACGACTATGTGATTGCCGACCGCTGCGGCGCCGTGTTCGTGCCGGCCGCGCGCATCGAGGAGGTGCTCGACCTGGGCGAGCGCATCGCCCGCCGCCAGGACGGCATGGTCGCCGCCGTGCGCGCCGGCCGCCCGGTCGCCGAGGTCATGCACGACAAGGAATTCGAGGCCATCCGCGCCCGGTAGACCCATCCATTCAGGAGACTCCCCATGACGAATCCCCGCCAAGCCGCTGCCGAAGACCTGGCACTGGTCGCCCTGTTCGAGGGCCTGGACACCCCCGGCGTTTCCGACGCCATGGACAAGCTGGGCCTGCACGGCCAGGCGCTGGGCATCATGCCGCTGGCCAACTACACGCGGGCCGTGGTGGGCCCGGCCTTCACCGTCAAGTACGTGCCGGCCAGCAACCCGCCGGGCACGGTGGGCGACTTCATCGACGACGTGGCCCCGGGCGACGTGGTGGTGATCGACAACGACGGGCGCACCGACTGCACGGTCTGGGGCGACATCATGACCCAGTACGCCGGTCAGCGCGGCATTGCCGGCACGGTGATCGACGGCGTGTGCCGCGACGTTGCCAAGGCGCTGGGCGACAACTACCCGATGTTCAGCGCCGGCCGCTTCATGCGCACCGGCAAGGACCGGGTGCAGGTCGAATCGGTGAACACCGCGGTGGCCATTGGCACCGTGCGCGTGGCCGCGCGCGACATCGTGGTGGCCGATGCCAACGGCGTCGTCGTCGTGCCGCGCGGCCGGGCCTGCGAGGTGGCGCAGATCGCCCGCCAGATCGAGGACGTCGAATCGCGCATCCGCGAGCGGATCGCGCAGGGCAAGACGCTGGGCGAGGCGCGCGCCGCGCTGGGTTACCACAAGCTGCAGACCAAGGCGTGAGCGTCATGACCGCAGCGACCCCACCCTACAGCGCCGCGCAACTGGCGCAAGCCCGCAAGCTCGGCACCTCCACGCTGTTCGAGGCCTCGGGCCTGGCCACCAGCGCGGCCGACGTCGCCATCCGCACCGTGTGGTCGGGGGCCTCGATCGCCGGCCCGGCCTATCCGCTGGAGTGCTCGCCCGGCGACAACCTGGCCATCCACATCGCCATGGAGAAAGCGCCGCGCGGCAGCATTCTCGTCATCTCTACCGGCGGCTTCGTCGCGGGCTACTGGGGCGAGGTGCTCACGGTGGCGGCGGAGACGGCGGGCATTGCCGGCCTGGTGATCGACGGCGGCGTGCGCGACATCGCGGCACTCACGGCGCGACGCTTCCCGGTGTTCACCCGGGGCATCTCCATGCGCGGCACGATCAAGGCGAGCGCGCCTTCGGTCGGCCGGCCGATCAGCTTCACCGGAACGTCCGTGGCAGCCCGGGATCTGGTGGTGGCGGACGACGACGGCGTCCTCGTCATCCCGGCGGCCCATGTCGAACACACCCTGGCCCAGGGCCAGGCCCGCTTCGACAAGGAGGCGAAGATGATGGAGGCGCTGACCCAAGGCCAATCCACACTGGAACTGATGGGCCTCACGAGCTGGAGAGACGCTCGATGACCGCGCCGGTCCATGGCCTGAACCGCTTTCTGGCGGCGGCCCGTCCCTCGGCCACCTACAAGGTCATGGACCGGGTGGCCGCGCGCCGGGCAGGCGGCGCGAAGGTCATTTCGCTCAGCGCGGGTGAGCCGGATTTCGACACGCCCGCCCATGTGTGCGAGGCCGGCATCGCGGCGATTCGCGCGGGCCACACGCGCTACACCCAGGTGGCGGGGCTGCGCGCCTTGCGCGAGGCGGTGGCCGCCAAGTTCGCGCGCGAGAACGGGCTGGCCGTGGACTGGCGCGACACGCTGGTGTGCAGCGGCGGCAAGCAGGTGATCTTCAACGCACTGGCCGCGACGCTCAACGAAGGCGACGAGGTCGTCGTTCCCGCGCCTTACTGGGTGAGCTACCCCGAGATCGTGCAACTGTGTGGTGGCAAGGCCATCACCGTGGCCTGCGGGGCCGAGAGCGGCTTCAAGCTCACGCCCGATGCGCTGCAGGACGCCATCACCCCGCGCACGCGCTGGCTGATCCTGAACTCGCCGTCCAACCCGACCGGCGCCGTCTACAGCCGCGCCGAGCTGCAGGCGCTGGCCGAGGTGCTGCTCGCGCATCCGCAGGTGCTGGTGCTGTCCGACGACATCTACGAGCACCTCATCTTCGATGGCGCGGCGTTCCACACCCTTGCGCAGGTGGCGCCGCGGCTGCGCGAGCGCACGCTGACCATGAACGGGGTCTCCAAGGCCTATGCGATGACAGGCTGGCGCATCGGCTTTTGCACCGGACCCGGCTGGCTGATCGAGGCAATGGAGAAGCTCCAGGGCCAGCAGACCTCCGGCGCCTGCACGATCTCGCAGCACGCCGCGCTGGCGGCGCTGACCGGGCCGCAGGACTTCATCGCGCAGTCCCGGGCGGTGTTCCAGCAGCGCCGCGATGCGGTGGTCGCGGCCCTCAACCAGGCGCCCGGACTGTGCTGCGAAATTCCGCAAGGTGCCTTCTACGCCTTCGCTTCGTGCGAGGGGCTGATCGGCAAGACGACGCCGGCGGGCGGGCGGCTGACCAGCGACGAGGACGTGGTCAACGCCCTGCTGGACGAGGCCGGCGTGGCCACCGTGCACGGCAGCGCCTTCGGGCTGGGGCCGTACATCCGCATGGCCTATGCGCTGGACGACGCATCGCTGCGCAACGCGTGTCGGGCGATCCAGGAATTCTGCCGCACGCTGACTTGAAAGATGGAAACCATGAGCGAATTCAATATGGAAGCCATCCGGCAAGCCGCTGTTCGCCTGCGCGGACAGGTGGTGCGCACGCCGTTGCTGGAGTCTCCGATGCTCAGCGAGCGCGCGGGCTGCCGGCTGTTCGTGAAGGCGGAGCCGTTGCAACGGACGGGGTCTTTCAAGATCCGCGGCGCGCTCAACAAGATCCTGGCGATGGACGAGCCCGCGAGGCGCGCAGGCATCGTCGCGTTCTCGGCCGGCAACCACGGCCAGGGCGTTGCCGCTGCCGCTCGCGCGGTCGACTGCCCGGCCGTGATCGTGATGCCCCACACGGCGCCGCGCATCAAGGTGGACAACTGCCGTTGGTGGGGTGCGGAAGTGGTGACCTACGATCCGCAAACGGAAGATCGCGTCGAAGTCGCGCAGCGTGTCGCCCAGCCTCGTGGCATGACCGTCGTTCCTCCATTCGATGACTACGACATCATGGCCGGCCAGGGCACGTGCGGGCTGGAGATCGTCGAGCAACTGAACGAAGTGCAGGTCAAGCCCGATGCGGTCGTCATCAACTGCAGCGGCGGCGGGCTGGCCTCCGGCGTTTCCGAAGCCATCAAGGACGCTTTCCCTGAGGCCGAAATCCTGATCGCGGAGGTGCTTGGCTTCGAGAAGGTCGCGCGCTCGCTGGTCATGGGCGTACCGCAGAGCAACCCTTCGGTTCCCAGGACCATCCTCGACGGCATCGCCGGCCCCACGGCTGGGGCGAAAACCGTCGAGGTGCTGCGTCGCCATCGGGCCAGGGGGCTGGGCGTGAGCGACGACGAGGGACTGGTCGGCGTGGCCGCCGCTTTCAGGATGCTCAAGCTCGTGGTCGAACCGGGCGGCGCCGCCGCGCTGGGTGCCGTACTCGCCGGCAAGGCGAATGTCGCGGGCAAGAACGTCGTGGTCATCGCCTCGGGCGGCAATGTCGATCCCTCGGTCTTCGCCCAGGCGCTGATCCGATTCTGAATTTCCAACACAGTGAGTGAGACCCTCATGAACCCTGAACAACGACTCCAGGCCGCCGGCCTGTCGCTGTCTGCCGCGTATGCGCCGTCGGGCAACTATCTGCCGTTCCGGCGCGCTGGACAGTTGCTCTTCGTGTCCGGCCATGGGCCGCGGCAGGAAGACGGCAGCTACGTGACCGGCCAACTCGCCACGCCTGACGATGTCCAGGCCGGTTACGCCGCAGCGCGGCTCGCGACCCTCCACATGCTGGCCGCCGTCAAGCTGGCGGTCGGCGACCTTGCCAAGGTGGAGGCTGTGCTGAAAGTGCTCGGCCTCGTCAATTCCACTGCGGACTTCACACAGCATCCGAAAGTGATCGACGGATGCTCGGACACGCTCGTCGCCGCATTCGAAGACGGGGGTCGACACGCCCGCTCCGCCGTGGGAATGGCCTCCCTGCCGCACGGAATGATGGTGGAGGTCGAGGCGGTGTTTCTCGTTCGCGATTGACAAGGAGAGACGCAGGAGACACCACAACCTCTCTCACCCATTGCACGGGGTGCCGCTGCCCGGCACCGAATCAAGGCGAACGGATAACTTTTTTGAGGCCTTCTGAAATGAAGAAAAATACTCTTGCTCTTTCGGTGGCACTGCTGGCTGCCGGTACGGTCTTCGCGCAAGGCAATGACACCCTGGCCAAGATCAAAGCCTCGGGAAGCATTGCCCAGGGCGTGCGAGAGGCTTCCGGGGCCTTGGCCTACACCCTGGGCAACGGCATCTATACCGGCTTTCACTACGATGTCTGCACCAACATCATCCGCGATGTCCAGAAGCAGCTCGGCCTGCCGCACCTGGATACCCGATACGTCCCCGTGACTTCGGCCAACCGCATCCCGCTCGTCAAGAACGAAACCGTGGACATCGAGTGCGGCTCCACCTCCAACACCCAGGCCCGTCAAAAGGAAGTGGCTTTCGCCAATACGCTGTATGTCGAGGAGGTCCGGATGGCGGTCAAGGCCGACTCCGGGATCGGCTCGCTCGCGGACCTTGCCGGCAAGACTGTCGTCACCACCACCGGTACGACCGCGTTGCAAGCGGTGCGCCAGAACAAGCGCGCGAAGCATCTCGATTTTCGCGAGGTCAGCGGAAAGGATCACTCCGACAGCTTCCTGCTGCTCGAGACCGGTCGCGCCGATGCGTTTGTGTTGGACAGCCAAGTCCTGGCCGGCAGCATTGCGATGGCGAGAAACCCCAAGGACTTCAAGATCGTCGGCGCCCCCCTGTCGGTGGAGCCCATTGCCATCATGATCCGCAAGGACGATCCCGCCTTCAAGAAAGCCGTCGACGACAGCATCGCCCGCCAGGTCAAGGACGGCACGGTGGCCAGGCTGTACGACAAGTGGTTCATGCAGCCGATCCCGCCCTCCAACACGTCGCTCAATCTGCCTGCCTCGGCCGCCACCAAGGCGGCCTGGGCCAGTCTCAACGACAAGCCCGCGGAGGCCTACAAGGCCGATTGATGCGGTTGAGATCGGCCGGCAGCTTGGCTCGGTCGATCTCGCCCGTGGCCAAGTCAACGGCCGAGGCCTTGATTCTGTGTGGGTTTCGGTGGGAAACAGGCAAAAAAATAGCCCCTTGCGGGGCCATTCTTGGAGGAGAGGGAGGGATTCGAACCCTCGGTACTATCGCTAGTACGCCTGATTTCGAGTCAGGTACATTCGACCACTCTGCCACCTCTCCGGTGCTGTCGAGCCTGCGATTATAGCGCATAAAAGCAGGGCTTTTGAAGCCCCGCGTCAGCCGCGCAACAGTTCCAGCCCGCCGAGGTACGGCCGCAGCGCCGCCGGCACGTTGATCGAACCGTCTGCGTTCTGGTGGTTTTCGAGCACCGCCACCAGCGTACGCCCCACCGCCAGGCCCGAGCCGTTGAGCGTGTGCACGAGTTCGTTCTTGCCCTGCGCGTTCTTGAAGCGGGCCTGCAGGCGGCGCGCCTGGAAGGCTTCGCAGTTCGAGACCGAGCTGATCTCGCGGTAGGTGCCCTGCGCCGGCAGCCAGACCTCGAGGTCGTAGGTCTTCGTGGCGCCGAAGCCCATGTCGCCGGTGCACAGCAGCACCACGCGGTACGGCAGCTCCAGCGCCTGCAGCACGGCTTCGGCATGGCCGGTCATCTGCTCGAGCGCGTCGTAGCTCTTCTCGGGATGGACGATCTGCACCATCTCGACCTTGTCGAACTGGTGCTGGCGGATCATGCCGCGGGTGTCGCGGCCCGCGCTGCCGGCTTCGGAGCGGAAGCACGGCGTGTGGGCGGTGAGCTTGATCGGCAGTTGCGCCTCGGGCACCACCTCGTCGCGCACGAAGTTGGTCAGCGGCACTTCGCTGGTCGGGATCAGGTAGAGCGCCGAATGGTCGGGCGCGGGTTCGCCGTCCTGGCCGCCCTTCTTGGCGGCGAACAGGTCGCCTTCGAACTTGGGCAGCTGGCCGGTGCCGCTGAGCGTGGCGGCGTTGACGATATAGGGCACGTAGCACTCTGCGTAGCCGTGCTTCTCGGTCTGGATGTCGAGCATGAACTGCGCGAGCGCGCGGTGCAGCCGGGCGATCGGCCCCTTCATGACGGTGAAGCGCGAGCCCGCGAGCTTGGCGCCCATCTCGAAATCGAGGCCGAGCGGCGCGCCGAGGTCCACATGGTCCTTCGCCGCAAAGGCCAGCGGCGTGGCGTCCGCGCCGGCGCCGCCTTGCGGGCTCCAGCGGCGCATTTCGACGTTGCCGGCTTCGTCCTCGCCGACCGGCACGCTGGCGTGCGGCAGGTTGGGCACCGCCAGCAGCAGCGCATGCAGCTCGGGCTGGATTTCCTCGAGGCGTTTGGACTGCGATTCCTGCTCGGCCTTGAGCGCGTTGACTTCGGCCATGAGCGCGTCGACCGACTCGCCCTTCGCCTTGAGCGGACCGATCTGCTTGTTCAGCGTGTTGCGGCGCGCCTGGATTTCCTCGGTGCGGGTTTGCAGCGTCTTGCGTTCGGCCTCGAGCGCGGTGAACGCCGACACGTCGAGGTAGGGCTGGTTCTTCTTGCGTTTTTCGAGGCCGGCCACAGCGGAGGCCAGGTCTTTGCGGAGCAGAGTGATGTCAAGCATAGGGAGATTTTAGGTGGGCGTAGCATTTCGCTCCCCGCAACTCCACCGAAGGGAAAGAGCGATGCAAGCCTATCTGACATTCAACGGCAACGCCGCCGAGGCGCTCGCCTTCTACGCGAAGGCGCTGGACGGCAAGATCAGCTTCAGCATGACGTTCGGCGAAAGCCCGATGGGCGGGGAAACGCCCGCTGCGTACAAGGACAAGATCATGCACGCCACGCTGGAAGCCCGCGGCCACCAGCTGATGGCCTCCGACGCCCCGCCGGAGTGGAAATTCGAGGGCTACAAGGGCTTCTCGCTGTCGGTGCAGGCCAACAACGTGGACGAAGGAAAGAAACTCTTCGACGCGCTGGCCGCCGGCGGCCAGGTCACGATGCCCTACGGCCCGCAGTTCTGGGCCGTCGGCTTCGGCATGCTCACCGACAAGTTCGGTGTGCCCTGGATGGTGAACTGCGAGAAATAAGGCCCCCCCGGCTTTTCACTTCGCTGCGCTGCGTGTAACTCCACCCCCGAGGGGGAGGCGCGGCTCGCCTTGGGGCGGCCCGGCGGCGGCCGCCTTGTTGTCCGTCGTCCGTTGTCCGCCGTCAAGCGACCGTCGATGGATCGACGTTCGCCCCGCAGACGATCAGGCACACCTTCTCGCCCTCGCGCGGCGCATAGGCACCGGTCTGCAGCGCCGCCAGCGGCAGCGCTGCGGCCGGCTCCACGGCGAGCTTCAGTTCCTTCCACAGCCACTGCTGGGCAGCGCGGATCGATGCGTCGGACAGCAGCAGCGCGTCCTGCACCTGCTGCTGCGTGATCTCCCAGGAGATCGCGCCGATGCGGCGCGCGCCGAGCGAGTCGGCCGCGATGCCGCCGACTTCGACGTCGACCGGCTCGCCGGCCTCGCGGGCGCGAAACAGCGTCGGCGCCTTCTCGGGTTCGAGCGCCACGACACGGGCGCGCCGCTCGAACCAGCCGGCGAGGCCGCCGATCAAGCCGCCACCGCCAACGCTCACCAAGACCGAATCGGGCAGGCCGCCCTGCGCTTCGATCTCGACCCCCAGCGTGCCCGCACCGGCCACGACTTCGGGCTGGTCGTAGGCATGGGTCAGCAAGGCGCCGGTTTCCTTCTGGCGCGTGAGGCAGGCGGCCAGCGCATCGGGATACAGCTCGCCGACCACGATCACCTCGGCCCCCAGCGCCCGCAGGCGCTCGCGCTTGGCTTCGGGCGAGACACCGGGCAGGAACACCTGGCAGCGCACGCCCAGCGCCTTGGCAGCGGCCGCGGTGGCGATGCCGGCATTGCCGCCGGAAGCGACGACCACGCCGCTCCCGGGGATGTCGTTGGCCAGCAGCCGGTTCATCATGCCGCGGGCCTTGAAGCTGCCGCTGACCTGCATGTGCTCGAGCTTGAGCCAGACCTCCACGCCCGGCGCCGTGAGCCCGAAGGCCGCCGCAGGCAGCTTCCACAGCGGGGTCTGGCGCAGGAAGTGGCCGGAGCGCTCGCGCAGCCGGCGGGAGGCGCTCTCTATTTCAGAGCGCCAATGTGTCGTTGGATGGTTCAAGAGATATGTCCAGGAGGGGGAATGTCGTCGAGCTTGAGGCCCTTGGGGAGCGGAAACTTGATGGTTTCCTCGATGCCGTCCATCTTGCGGACCGACACCGCGCCCATGGCCCGGACGCGATCGATCACCTCCCGCACCAGCACCTCGGGCGCCGAGGCGCCGGCGGTGAGGCCGATGCGGCCCTTGCCTTCGAACCACTCGGGCTTGAGCTCGTCGGCCGAATCGACCATGTAGCTCTCGGTGCCGAGGCGCTGCGCCAGTTCGCGCAGCCGGTTGCTGTTGGAGCTGGTGGGGCTGCCGACCACGATCACGAGATCGACCTGCGGGCTCATGATCTTCACCGCGTCCTGGCGGTTCTGCGTGGCGTAGCAGATGTCCTGCTGCTTGGGCTCGCGCACCTTCGGGAAGCGCGCGCGCACGGCGGCCGCGATCTCGGCGGCATCATCCACGCTGAGCGTGGTCTGCGTGACGACCGCGAGCTTCTCGCATTGCGCGGGCGCGACCTTCGCCACGTCTTCCACATCTTCCACCAGGTGGATGCCGCTCGTGAGCTGGCCCATCGTGCCCTCGACCTCGGGGTGCCCCTTGTGGCCGATCATGATGAACTCGTAGCCTTCCTTCGCGAGCTTGGCCACCTCGACGTGCACCTTGGTCACCAGCGGGCAGGTGGCGTCGAAGATGTCGAAGCCGCGGTCGCGCGCCTCCTGCTGCACCGCCTTGCTCACGCCGTGCGCGCTGAACACCAGCGTGGCGCCGGGCGGCACGTCGGCCAGGTCCTCGATGAAGATCGCGCCCTTGGCCTTGAGCTCGTTGACCACGTAGGTGTTGTGCACGATCTCGTGGCGCACGTAGATCGGCGCGCCGAACTTGGCAAGGGCGCGCTCGACGATCTCGATGGCGCGGTCCACGCCCGCGCAGAAGCCGCGCGGCTCGGCGAGGAGGACTTCCTCGATGCCCGGGTTCATGCCAGACACCCTGCGGGCGCCGCCGGGCCGCTCCCAAGGCGGCCCGCGCCTCCCCCTTGGGGGGTGGAGTTACACGAGCACAGCGAGTGAAAAGCCGGGGGGCTCATAGCACTCCGATCAATCGGACCTCGAAGGTCACGGGTTGGCCGGCGAGCGGATGGTTGAAGTCGAAGCGCACCGCGGTCTCGTTCGATTCGATCACCGCGCCCGCATAGCTGCCCGTGCCGTCGGGCGTGGGGAACTGCACCACGTCGCCGACCGCGTACTGCTCGTCGGGGTCGCCCATCTGCGCGAGCAGCTTCTTGGCCACCCATTGCTGCATGTCGGGATTGCGGTCGCCGAAGGCCTCGCCGGCCGGCAGCTCGAAGGTGGCGTGCGTGCCCTCTTCCAGGCCCAGCAGGCGCTGTTCCATGGCGGGCGAAAGCTCGCCGGTGCCGAGCGACAGGGTCGCAGGCTTGTCGGCGAAAGTGTTGATGATGTCGCCCGCAGGCCCGGCCAGCCGGTAGTGCAGGGTCAGGAAGGAGCCGGAAGTCACGACATGGGACATGGGAGCAGCGGAGGTAGGCAAAGACAAGGTGGGTGTCCCGATAAACTGGACTGCATTTTAAGGACGGGGGGCTTCCACCCGTCTCCTCCAAGGTTTCCCAAGGTTTCGATGGCTTTCAAGGATCTCCCCGCCAACGCCCGTCCGCGCGAAAAACTCATCGCCCGGGGCGCCGCCGCATTGGCCGATGCCGAGCTGCTGGCCCTGCTGCTGCGCACCGGCGTACCGGGCAAGAACGTGCTGCAGATGGCCCAGGAGCTGCTCGAGCGCTTCGGCGGCCTCTCGGGGCTGCTGCACACCGGCGCCGAGGACCTCAAGGCCGTCAAGGGCATGGGCGGCGACGCCAAGCGTGCCGAACTCATCGCGGTGCTCGAACTGGCGCGGCGCGCCATGGCCGAGCAGCTCAAGGAACGCACGGTGTTCGACTCGCCGGACGCCGTCAAGCAGTACCTGCAGCTGCATATCGGCTCGCGGCCGCACGAGGTGTTCGTGGTGCTGTTCCTCGACGTGCAGCACCGGCTGATCGTGCTCGAGGAGCTGTTTCGCGGAACGCTCACGCAGACCAGCGTCTACCCGCGCGAAATCGTCATGCGCGCCCTGCACCACCAGGCCGCGGCCGTGGTGCTGGCGCACAACCACCCGAGCGGCAGCATCGAGCCCTCGCGGGCCGACGAATCGCTCACGCAGACGCTGCGGGCCGCGCTGGCGCTGGTGGACGTGCGTGTGCTCGATCACGTCATCGTGAGCCCCGGGCAGAGTTTCTCGATGGCCGAGAAAGGCTTGCTCTGATGGCCTCGCGTCCCCCTTCCCTGAAGAACCTCGCCGACCTCAAGAAGGTGCAGCGCGTGCTGGCCGAAACCCGCGAGCGCGAAGCCACCGAGGCGGCTGCCAGGGCCGCCGCCGAACGCAGGCGCGCGGCCGAGAAAGACCTGTTCACGCGCGCCATCGGCGCCACCGAACCGCTGCGCCGCAAGGCCGCGGTGCAGCTCGCCCCCGAGCCGCCCGCGCCGATCCCGGTGCAGCACCAACTCGACGAGCAGCGCGTGCTGCGCGAGTCGCTGTCCGACGAGTTCGACGTGACCACGCTGCTCGACGTCGACGACGCCATGAGCTTCCGCCGCCCCGGCATCGGCACCGACGTGACGGCGCGGCTGCGCAAGGGCGACTGGGCCATCCAGGCGCAGGTCGACCTGCACGGCCTGCGCAGCGACGAGGCGCGCGAGGCGCTCGGCGGCTTCATCCGCAATGCCTACAAGCAGGGGCTGCGCTGCGTGCGCGTGGTGCACGGCAAGGGCCTGGGCTCGCCCGGCAAGCAGCCGGTGCTCAAGACCAAGGCGCAGCGCTGGCTGATCCAGAAGAACGAGGTGATGGCGTTCGTGCAGGCCAAGCCGGCCGAGGGCGGGGCGGGCGCGCTGGTGGTGCTGCTGGCGCCGGCGCGGCGCTGACTCTTGCTCCTTCCCCCTCTGGGGGAAGGCTGGGATGGGGGCAGGCCTTCGAACAGGCGCTGCGCATGCTGTGAGGCCGTCGTGCCCCCCACCCCTGCCCTCCCCCAGAGGGGGAGGGAGCAATACGGGTTATTTGCTCAAATCGAGCTTGTAGACCGAACGGCCCTTGCCGCTGCCGTCGTCCGCCGTGAGCAGCGAGATGTTCGTCAGCCCCGCGTCCGTCGCGGCACCGAGCTGCCCCTGCCCCGACGTGAACACCACATTGCCCGCCGTGGTCACCGGGGTGAAGCGCCAGCTGCGCGCCGCGCCGTTGGCCGCGCGCGTGAGGGTCTTCTTCGCCTTGATGTACGCAATCAGCACATCGCGGTTCGCATCCGGCGACGCATAGATCGTTGCGCGGCCGTCGAGCGCCGGGATGAAGCTCGCGCCGCTCGTCGCCCGGTAGTTGTTGGTCGCGATCACGAATTCCTTGGCCGGGTCGATGGCCGCGCCCAGGTACGTCAGGTTCTTGATGCGGCTGCCCACGGCCTGCGTCACGTCGATCTCGTACTGCACGTCGGGCGTGGTGAACATGTCGAAGTTGTAGCCCGGGAAGGTGCCGATGAGCTGCTGGTCCGCCGTCGCGGCCGGGTCGATCCTGTTGAAGCGCTTGGCCGCGGCTTCGAGCCAGCCCTTGATCTCGGCGCCCGTGACCTTCACCGCATACACCGTGTTCGGGTACAGGTAGAGGTCGGCCGCGCTGAAGATCGCGAGGTTGCCCACCGCCACGTCGGTGTAGTCGCGCCCACCCTCGAAGCCCGACTTGAACGGCGCGCTGACCGACAGCACCGGCAGGCCCGCGTACTGCGGCAGGCTGGCCTGGATGTAGCTCTTCACATAGTCGGCCTGCGCCTGGTTCACGATCTGGATCGCGCCCGGGTCGCCCACGTCGGCGAAGAAGGTGTTCATCCGGAAGTCGGTGGTGCCGATCGGCGTCTTCACGTAGCTGATCGCGGCCTGGTGCTGCGTGTCGATCAGCGGCGCGACCGTCGGGTCGGCATCGACGTACACGGCCTTGTTGGCGCTGTCCTTGCCGGTCTGCGTGGAGCGCGCCTCGACCAGCGTCTTGCTCTTGTCCACGCCCCAGGCCTTGCCGTCCCACACCAGTTCGAGCTTGATGAGGCCGAGCGACTTGCCCCACGAAGACGCCATCACCGCGGGCACGCCGTTGACGGTGCCGGCCGCGTTGTCCACGCCGGCCTGCGTGAAGCCGGGCTTCGCCGAGACGCGGTCGGGGAAGGTGCCGTGCTGGTGGCCCATCATCAGTGCATCGATGCCGGGCACCTTCGACAGATAGAGGGCCGAGTTCTCCATGGTCGGCGAATAGGGCGAGCCGTCGAGCCCGCCGTGCTGCAGCGCGACCACGATGTCGGCGCCCTTGGCACGCAGCTCGGGGATGTAGCGGGTGGCTGCTTCCACCGTGCCCTCGGTGCGCAGCTTGCCTTCGAGGTAGCGCTTGTCCCAGTTCATGATGCCGGGCGTGGTGAAGCCGATCACGCCGACCTTGACCGGTACCGTGACGCTCTTGCCATCGGGCCCGGTCGCGGTGAACTGCCTGTCCAGGATGACGTAGGGCGCGAGCAGCGGCTTGCCGGTCTTCACGCTCTGCACGTTGGCCAGCACCAGCGGGAAGTTCGGGCCGACGCACTTCTTGCTCGCATCGACGCCGTCGACATCGAGGCCGCCGCCGATCGCCTGGTTGAGAAACTCCAGCCCGTAGTTGAACTCGTGGTTGCCCAGCGTGCCGGCGTCGAAGCCGCCGGCATTCATGGCCTTGTACATCGACAGCGGCTGGGTGCACGGAATGCGGTTGATCAGCGCCTCGTAGTCGGCCAGCGCCGTGCCCTGGATGGTGTCGCCGCTGTCGAACAGCATCGTGTTCGCATAGTCCTTGCGCGCCGCCTTGATCAGCGTGGCGGCGCGTTCGTAGCCGTACGACTTGTCTTCGGCCAGCTTGAAATAGTCGAAGCTGAGCACGTTGAAGTGCAGGTCGGTGGTCTCCAGCAAGGCAACCGTGGTGCGCGTGCCCGCGGCCACGGGGGCCGGTGCGGGGGCTGGCGCTGGCACGACGGGCGGAAACACGGTGCCGCCACCGCTTCCGCCGCCGCAGGCGGTCAGCACGGTGGCAATCACGGCGGCACAGGTGGACATGGGTGCAAGGCGCCAAAGCGCCGCAGCCGCTGAACTCTTCATCGGGCGTCTCCCTCGGATTTGGAAAGACGCAGTCTCTGAAAGGCGAATGACAGGGTGGTGAATCCACGCCTGTCATGCAGCGCGGCTACGACAGGTGATTCTTGAGTGGTATCGACGCATCCGCGATCGCCGCGGCATCCGGGCTGCGGCCCGCTTCGAGCAGCTTGCGGCTCATCATGTGATCGACCGGCGCATTGACCGACTCGACGCACGCGAGCTGTCCGTCGACATAGTGGAACAGCGAGAACGCCTCGGGCTTGGGGCCGGGGCGGCGCACGCTGGCCAGGCCCGGTGTGCCTTCGGCCGGCATCAGGCCCACCATCTGCAGCCGCATGCTGCCCTGGTCGGACCAGAACCATGCGACCGCATCGTGCGTGCGCGCGGCGCCGGTCAGCGTGGCGACCGCGGTGCGCGCCTGGTCGTTCGCGTTCTGCACCGACTCGAGCCGCAGCGCACGGCCTGCGCGGCGATCGGGAAAGCGCGTGCAGTCGCCCACGGCGAGCACACCGGCTGCGCTGGTCTGCATGTGGCCGTCGACCACGATGCCGTCGGCGCACTCGATGCCGGCGGCCTGTGCCAGCGCGGTCTCGGGCACGGCGCCGATGCCGAGCAGCAGCAGGTCCACCGGCTGCTTCACGCCATTGACCTGGATCGACACCAGCCGGTCGCCCTCGACCTCGAACGCGCCCGTCTGCGCGCCGAGCACGATGTCGATGCCCGCCGCGCGATGCGTCGCGAGCACGTGCGCCGAGAGTTCGGGCGACACGGCGCGGCCCAGCAGGCGCGGCGCGCTTTCGATCACCTGCACGCGCTTGCCGAGCGCCTTGGCCGTGGCCGCCACTTCGAGCCCGATGAAGCCGCCGCCGAGCACCGTGACCTGCTCCGTCGAAGCAAGCCGCTCGCGCAGGCGATGCGCCTCGTCGGCGGCACGCAGGCTCGCGACGTTCTCCAGTCCCGGCTTCAGGTCGGGTATCTGCCGCGCACGCGTGCCGGTGGCCAGCACCAGGCGCTCCCACGGCAGGATCGCGCCCGAACGCAGCGTGACGGTGTGCGCCTCGCGGTCGATGGCCACGGCGGCATCGCCCAGGTGCAGCGTGATGCCCGCTTCGCGGTACCAGTCGGCGGCCTTGTGCGGCTGCGTGGTTTCTTCGGCGCTCTTGAGAAATGCCTTCGACAGCGGCGGGCGGTGGTACGGCTCGCAGGCCTCCTCGCAGACCAGGTGCACGCGCGCGCCCTGCCCGGCTTCGGCAAGGCCGGCACAAAGCTGGGCCGCGGCGTGGCCGCCGCCGATGATGACGATGGAATTCATGAGGGAAAGTCTTTCGGGGTCGGTATCTGTTTTTTTACTCGCCGCGGTTGCGCATCCAGTCGGCGGTCTGGAAGAAGGAGTCGCGCAAGCGCGCACGCAGCGCCTCGGGCACGCCGGTCTCGCCCATCGCCTGGTCCATGCAGGCCAGCCACTGGTCGCGCTCCTTGATGCCGATGCTGTGGCCGCCGATGCTCTGCGGCAGGTGGCGCGCGCGCAGCATCGGATGGCCGAAGCGATCGGTGTAGTGCTGCGGGCCGCCGAGCCAGCCGCAGAGGAACCAGAAGAGGCGCTGGCGCGCGTTGTCGAGGCTGGTGCCGTGCACGGCGCGCAGCTGCGCATAGGCGGGCTCGAGCTCCATCAGGTCGTAGAAGCGGTCGACCAGCGCCTGCACCTTGGGCTCGCCGCCGATCCATTCGAACGGGGTACCGGCGGGCGGCTTTTCTTGAATCTGCATGGACGGGAGTATCCCTCTGCGCGCCCTCTAGGCCTGGACGAGGTTCGGAATCCCCACATTGGGATTCACGTCGGCCTCGTAGTCCACGCCTTCGACCGCAAAGCCGAAGAGACGCAGGAACTCGGTCTTGTAGCCCGCGAAATCGGTGAGCTCGTGGATGTTGTCGCTCGTGACCTGGGGCCAGAGTTCCACCACGCGGGCCTGCACGTCTGGGGCCAGCTCCTTGTAGTCCGCGCGCAAGCGCCCTTCGTCGTCGATGTGCGGCGTGCTGCCGTAGAGGCTCTCGGCAATGAGGCCATGCACCTGCTCGATGCAGCCTTCGTGCGTGCCCTTTTCCTTCATCACCTTGAACAGCAGCGACAGGTACAGCGGCATCATCGGAATGGCGGAGCTTGCCTGGGTCACCACGGCCTTCAGCACCGAGACCCGCGCGTCGCCGCCCTTGGCCGCCAGCCCCGCGCGAATGCCGAGCACCTTCTGGTCGAGATCCTTCTTGGCGGCGCCGATGGAGCCGTTCCAGTAGATGTCGTGGGTGATCTGCTCGCCGAGGTAGGTGAAGGCGGTGGTCTTCGCGCCGTCGGCCAGCACGCCGGCGGCCTGCAGCGCGTCGATCCACATCTGCCAGTCTTCGCCGCCCATCACGGCCACGGTGTTGTCGATCTCGTCCTGCGTGGCGGGCTCCAGCACCGTTTCCTTGACGACCTCGTTGTCGGTGTCGAGGCCGCGCAAGGTGACGGCCTTGCCGATGGGCTTCAGCGTCGAGTTGAAGACCTCGCCGGTCTTCGGGTGCGTGCGCCGCGGTGCGGCCAGGCTGTAGACGACGAGGTCGACCTGGCCGAGGTCTTCCCGGATCGCATCGATGGTCTTCTGCTTCACGTCATCGGAGAAACCGTCGCCGTTGATGCTCTTGGCGTAGAGGCCCTCGGCCTCGGCTGCGCGATGGAAGGCGGCCGTGTTGTACCAGCCGGGCGAGCCGGGCCTGTTCTCGCTGCCGGGCCGCTCGAAGAACACGCCGAGCGTGCCGGCGCCGCAGCCGAAGGCCGCGGTGATGCGGGCGGCGAGCCCATAGCCGGTGGAGGCGCCGATCACCAGGACCTTCTTCGGTGCGCCTGCGATCTTTCCTTGGGCTTTGACGTAGTCGATCTGCTGCCTGACGTTGGCTTCGCAACCCACAGGGTGAGTGGTGACGCAGATGAAGCCGCGCACGCGCGGTTTGATGATCATGAAGACCTCGCTGGATGGGATGCCGGGGAAGCCCGCGAATTTAACCCAGCCCGGACATGAGGCCGCCCATGCTGACCATATGCATATGTCGATTGACGATTTAATAATCTGAGGTTTTATTGATATGGTTCGGGCCTCAATGTCCCTTGGAGAGAGAACAACCATGCGCCACACCCTGCTCGCAGCGGCCCTCGCCGCCTCCGCCCTGCTGACCGGCATCGCCGCCCATGCGGACCAGCTCGCCGACATCAAGAAAAAGGGCGAACTCGTGGTCGGCGTGCTGGGCACCGACGAGCCCGCCACCTTCGTCGATCCCAAGACTCGCCAGATCGTCGGCTACGAGGTCGACCTGGTGAACGCCATCGCGAAGAAGATCGGCGTGAAGCCCGTGCTCAAGCAGATCGCCGTGGCCGCGCGCATTCCCGAACTGCAGCAGGGCCACGTGGACCTGGTGGCCGCCGGCCTCACGCACAACAAGGAGCGCGAGGCGCAGATCGACTTCTCGCTCACCACCTTCGTGACCGGCCAGAAGGCCATCGTGAAGAAGGACAGCGGCATCGCCGAGGTGCCGCAGCTCGCCGGCAAGAAGGTGCTGACCATCCGCGGCGGCACGCAGGAACCCAACATCCGCAAGGCCGTGCCCACCGCCGAGATCGTGACCTTCGACACGAGCCAGCAGGCCTTCCAGGCCCTGCAGCAGGGCAAGGGCGTCGGCTACGTGGACGACGAGGCCGCGCTGCTGCGCAGCTACGCCAAGCTCGGCCCGCAGAAGGCCCAGTACGTGGTGCTCAAGCAGAACCTGAGCACCGAGGCGCTGGCCATCGGCATCAAGAAGGGCGAGAGCGGCCTGAAGGCCGTGGTGGACGACACGCTGCGCGAACTCGAGAAGTCGGGCGAAGCGCAGAAGATCTTCGTCAAGTGGTACGGCCCGGCCACGGCCTCCGGCTTCCAGACACGCGACTTCAAGCTCGAGTCCGACAAGATCGACTGAGCCCCCGGCTTCGCCTTTCTCCTTCCCCTTCCGGGGGAAGGCCGGGATGGGAGCAGCTCGCGGCCTCTGATACTGTCGCCCCCCATGCCCCTGTTCGACTATTCGCTGCTGCTGACCGGCAAGTACCACGACATGCTGGTCGCGGGCCTGCTGCTGTCGCTGCAGCTGCTGGCGGCCTCGCTCGTGCTGGCGCTGCCCATCGCGCTGGTGGTGGCGCTGCTGCGCCTCTCGCCGCTCGCACCGCTGCGCTGGCTGGGCTTTGCGTATGTGGAGGTCATCCGCAACATCCCGCTGCTCGCGCACATGCTCTTCTGGTACTTCGGCGCGCCCGAGCTGCTGCCCGAAGGCTTCAAGCAGTGGCTCTATGCGGGCCACATCGAGGCCTACAGCGCCATCATCGCGCTCGCGCTCTACACGGCCGCCTTCATGGCGGAGGACATCCGCAGCGGCATCCGCGCGATTCCGACCGTGCAGTTCGAGGCCGGTCGCGCGCTGGGCTTCGGCTTCCTGGCCACCATGCGCCGCGTGGTGCTGCCGCAGGCGCTGCGCGTGACGGTGCCGCCGCTGATCTCGCAGACGCTGAGCCTGTGGAAGAACACCTCGATCGCCACCGTGATCGGCGTGGCCGAGCTGATGTACCAGGCCGGGCAGGTCGAGAGCGCGACCTTCCGCAGCTTCGAGTCGTTCGCGTTTGCGAGCGCGGCTTACCTCACGGTCTCGCTGGCGATCACGGGCCTGGCGACCTGGTACCACCACCGTTTCCCGGTGAGAACCATATGAAGTTCTCCCCCAGGCTTCGCGCACTTCGTGTCGCGTCTCCTCCCCCCTCACCGGGGGCAACACCAGCGGCCCGGCAAAGCCGGTTCCGCGGTGTTCCTGGCCTTGGCCGTGTCAGTTCCATGCATCGCGCAGCACGCGATGGCGGGGTGGAGCGCTGATGCTTCAGATCATCAACGACTACTGGGTCTACTTCCTCATCGGGCAGTACCCGAACGGCCCGCTCGGCGGGCTGGTGCTCACGCTGCTGCTCGCCTCCTGCGGCCTGGTGCTCGCGCTGCCGCTGGGCATCGTGCTCGGCCTGGCGCGGGTGAGCCCGTGGCGCTGGCTGCGCTGGCCCGTGACAGGCTTCGTCTTCGTGGTGCGCGGCCTGCCGCTCCTGATGGTGATCTTCTGGGCCTACTTCTTCCTGCCCAGCGTCACGGGCGCGAAGACCGACCAGTTCACCACCATGCTGATCGCGCTCGTGGTGTTCGATGCCGCCTACCTTGCCGAGATCGTGCGCGCCGGCATCCGGGGCCTGCCGCGCGGCCAGATGGAAACCGCCCGCGCGCTCGGGCTCGGCTACGGCCGTGCGATGCGCCTCGTGGTGCTGCCCCAGGCGCTGCGCAGCATGCTGCCTTCGCTGGTGAACCAGTTCGTCTCGACCATCAAGGAGACCTCGCTGGGCTACATCATCGGGCTGGCCGAGGTGTCGTTCATCGCGACGCAGATCAACACCCAGGTCTTCACCAAGCCGGCGCAGATCTACGGCATCCTCGGCCTGACCTACTTCATCCTGTGCTTCGGCCTGTCGCGCTTGGCCTACTGGCTCGAACGCCGGCTCGCGCGCCGCGGCATGTCCACCCTGGCCTCCACCTCCGCCTCGGCCCCCAAGGTGTCCGCATGATCGAACTCCAGAACGTCAACAAGTGGTACGGCAGCTACCAGGCCCTGGTCGACATCAACGAGACCGTCCACAAGGGCGAAGTGGTCGTGGTGTGCGGGCCTTCGGGATCGGGTAAATCGACGCTGATCCGCACCTTCAACCGGCTGGAGCCGATCCAGTCGGGCCGCATCCTTTTCGAGGGCCAGGACATCCATGCGCCGGGCACCGACGTGAATGCGTTCCGCTCGCGCATCGGCTTCGTGTTCCAGCAGTTCAACCTGTTCCCGCACCTCACGGTGCTGCAGAACTGCACGATGGCGCCGATGCAGCTGCGCGGCCTCTCGCGCAAGGAGGCCGAGGAGCGCGCGATGGCGCTGCTGCACCGCGTGGGCCTGGCCAACAAGGCCAACGCATGGCCCAGCGAGCTGTCGGGCGGCCAGCAGCAACGCGTGGCCATCGCGCGCGCGCTCGCCATGCAGCCGCCGCTGATGCTGTTCGACGAACCCACCAGTGCGCTCGACCCCGAGATGGTCGGCGAGGTGCTGCTGGTGATGCGCGACCTCACGCGCGACGGCATGACCATGGTCTGCGTGACGCACGAGATGGGCTTCGCGCGCGAGGTGGCCGACCGCGTGCTCTTCATGGACGAAGGCAAGGTGCTCGAACGCGCCACGCCCGACGACTTCTTCAACCGGCCGCAACACCCGCGCGCGCAGCAGTTCCTTTCGGACATCCGCTCGCCGTTCGCGCGCGACGCGTGACATGCTCCGAACGCCCATGACCACCGCCACCGACCGCACGCTCCCGCTGATCGACGTTGCGCCGCTCGTAGCCGGCGCGCCCGGACGCGATGCCGTTGCGGCGCAAATCGGCGCCGCATGCCGCGCGCATGGCTTCTTCTACGTCACGGGCCACGGCGTCGATGCGGCACTGGTGCAGCGGCTCGAAGACCTGAGCCACCGATTCTTCGAGCTGCCCACCGAGACGAAGATGCAGTGGCGCATGGCCCTCGGCGGGCGCGCATGGCGCGGCTTCTTCCCACTCGGCGGCGAGCTGACCTCGGGGCGGCCCGACTGGAAGGAAGGCCTCTACCTCGGCACCGAGCTGCCCGCCACGCATCCGCTGGTGCAGGCGAAGACGCCGGTGCACGGGCCCAACCTCTTCCCCGACGTGCCGGGCCTGCGCGAAACCATCCTCGGCTACATGGCCGCCGTCACGCAGCTCGGCCACCGGCTGATGGAAGGCATCGCGCTGAGCCTCGGCCTGCCGGCCGCGTACTTCGCGCAGCGCTACACGGCCGACCCGCTGATCCTGTTCCGGCTCTTCAACTACCCTTCGCAGCCCGTGCCCGAAGGGCTCGACGTGCAATGGGGCGTCGGCGAGCACACCGACTACGGCCTGCTCACCATCCTGCACCAGGACACCGTGGGCGGCCTCGCGGTGCACACGCCCGCCGGCTGGATCGACGCGCCGCCGATTGCCGGCGCGTTCGTCTGCAACATCGGCGACATGCTCGACCGCATGACCGGCGGGCTCTACAAGTCGACGCCGCACCGGGTGAGGCGCAACACCTCGGGCCGCGACCGGCTGTCGTTTCCGCTGTTCTTCGACCCGAACTTCGAGGCCCGCGTGCAGCGCATCGAAGGCCTCGCGGGCGCGCAAGCGCTCGACGACAGCGCCGGGCGCTGGGACCGCGCCAACGTGCACGCCTTCAACGGCCGCTACGGCGACTACCTGCTCGCGAAGGTGTCGAAGGTGTTCCCGCAGCTGCGCGACGAAGTGCTCTGAGCCGGGCTGGCGGAGACGCCCGGGAACTCGTCCTCCCAGTTGCCGACCTCGGCACGGGGATCGGAAATGGGCACGAGCTTGTCACTGCGGCAGTAGAAGGTCCAGCCCTCGAACAGCACGTCGTAGTAGGTGCCGGGCAGGTAGCGCTCGCTGGGCGCCTCGTAGGGTGGCGAGACCACCTCCACGATCCGGCCGACCGCGCGCTCGGTCATCGGCGACGCGAGGCAACTGTCGCGCACGTGGCACAGCGTGCCGATCTTGATCATGTGCCTGCCGCCGCCTGCCCGGGAAACCACCGCGGCACATGCACCACCGCGTCATGCAGCGAATCGAGCACATGGAACGCCCGCTCGATGATCGAAGCCGGCGGATGCTTGAGGTCCGGAACGATCACGACCCGCAAGCCCGCCGCCAGCGCGGCCTTGGCGCCGTTCTCGCTGTCCTCGAAGGCGACGCAATCCGACGGGGCCACGCCCAGGCGCGAAGCCGCGAGCAGGTAGAGCGCCGGATCGGGCTTGGCGCGCGCCACCTCGTCACCGCCCGCGAAGGCCTCGAAATGGTGGAGCACATCGAGGCTGCCGAGGCAGGCCTGGATCTGCCCGCGGGTCGACGAGGAGGCCACGGCACAGCGCGTGCCGCGCTCGCGCAACGCGCTCAGGAATTCGGCCGCGCCGGGCTTGATGGGAAACAGGGGCGCGCCGTCGGAACGCTCGCGCAGCAAGGCCTGCCGGACATGCGCCAGTGCATGGCGGAACGCCGCCGGGCCGCCGAGCAGGGAGGAAAGGATGACCTCGGACTCGGCAGTGGCCAGGCCGACGACCTGCAGGTACTGGCTGTGCGAAAGCTCGATGTCGAGCGTGCGGGCGGCGTCGATCCAGGCGGCCATGATGGGGCGTTCCGAGTCGATGAGGAGCCCGTCCATGTCGAAGATGGCGGCGGCGAACATCGGGCGATCCTACGCCAGCACCGCCGGCCGATGGAGGCCTGCGGCGACAATCGGCAGCTCTTGGAACCCGATGCACCGATGCCGCCCGAACACTACCTGCTCCTTTCCCTTGCGGACCCTTCGCCGACGCCGCAGGGCCGCGAGGTGCGCTGCCTGAATTGCGCGGGCCGATGGGCCGTTCGCGGCACCGTGCGCTCGCCGCTTCTCGTGTGGCATCCCGCGCAGGCGGACGCGGCCCAAGCGGCCGCCGGGCGATCGTCCGAGGCTCGTGGCCAGAAGATCGACGTCGTCTCGCAAGCCGATGCCGCCTGGGCGGAAGGACGCGGGATTCAGGTGTTCACCGACGCCTTCGAGCCGGCGCTTCTCGGGTCCGCCGCGCAGAGCGCAGGCAAGGCGCGCCGCCTGCGAACCGAAGCCGAGAAGCTCGCGGCGTTCTGCGTCGTCGTTCGCGCGGCGTCGGGCGCGGGGGACCACGCAGCATTCGCCGAGGTCAGCCGCGCAGCGTCGAAGGCGCTGGCCGCCAAGTTCGGCGGCGGCTCGATCACCTCGGCGTTTGCCTGGCTGGCCGGGCCGGCGGGGCAGGAAGCGCTGGAAAGCGTCGTTTCGGGCGAGGTCGAACTCACCGGCCCGCTGTCCGCCCTGCAAATCATCGAGGCGGTCGAGCTGGCCAGGAAGGCCGAGACCCTCCGCGAAAAGAGCTGATCCGCCGGGCTGCACGGGTCCGGTCGAAAAACAAAAAAAGGGGCCGATCGGCCCCTTTTTCGTGACATCGGCAGCGGTCTGCCGCCCCGCTCAATCGCGCACCAGCGCCCGGTTCAGCCCCAGCGCCGCCAGCGTGCCGACCGCGCCCGAGAGCAGGTAGACGCTGACATACGCCAGCCCGAAGTGCGCCGACAGGCCCAGTGCGACCAGCGGCGCAAAGGCGGCACCGATCAGCCAGGCCAGGTCGGCCGTCAGGGCCGCGCCGGTGTAGCGGTACTTGGGTTCGAAGTTCGAGGTCACCGCGCCGGCCGCCTGGCCGTACGACAGGCCCAGCAGCACGAAGCCCAGCAGGATGAAGACGTCCTGCCCGATGCGGCCGCCGTCGAGCAGCGTGGGCGCAAAACCGCTGAACACCGCGATCATCGCGGCCAGGCCGCCCAGCGTGAAACGGCGTCCCACGCGGTCGGCGATCACGCCCGAGGCCACGATGCCGCCGGCGCAGAACACCGCGCCGATCATCTGCACCACCAGGAACTCGGTGATCGACTGGTCCGAATACAGCGTGATCCACGACAGCGGGAACACCGTGATCAGGTGGAACAGCGCATAGCTGGCCAGCGCCGCGAACGCGCCGATCAGCAGGTTGGCGCCCTGCGAGCGGGTCAGTTCGACCACGCTGGTGGGCTGCAGCTCGCGCTCTTCGAGCAGGCGGGAATACTCTTCGGTCGCCACCAGCCGCAGGCGCGCGAACAGTGCCACGACGTTGATCGCGAAGGCCACGTAGAAGGTGTAGCGCCAGCCCCAGTCGAGGAATTCCTTGATCGAGAGGCTCGCGTAGAGGTAGGCGAACAGCGCACTGGCGATGAAGAAGCCGATGGGCGCGCCCAGCTGGCCCAGCATGGCGTACCAGCCGCGGCGGTTCGGCGGTGCGTTCAGCGCCAGCAGCGACGGCAGGCCGTCCCACGAGCCGCCGAGCGCCAGGCCCTGGGCGAAGCGGAACACCGACAGCAGCACGATGGCCGTGAAGCCGATGCTCTCGTAGCCCGGCAGGAAGGCGATGCCCGCGGTGGAGGTGCCCAGCACGAACAGCGCGACCGTCAGCTTGGCTTCGCGCCCGAATCGTCGCTGGATCGCCATCGAGATGACGGTTCCGAACGGCCGTGCGATGAAGGCGAACGAAAAGACCACGAAGGCGTAAAGAATCCCCTCGAGGCGCTGCTCGAACGGGAAGAACACGTACGGGAACACCAGCACCGAGGCGATGCCGTAGACGAAGAAATCGAAATATTCGGAAGCGCGGCCGATGATCACGCCGACGGCGATTTCGCCAGGCGCAATGTGCGAGTGATCGGCGTCGCTCTGGCTGGCGCCGTTTCCGGACGTGTTCGGCACGGGCTGTGCGCCTTGCGGACTGATGCTGGACGTCGTCGTCATGGCGTTTTGTAATTCGGGTGTCACCGGCAGTGACAAAGGTAGAGCATTGAACAGAGAGGTTCCAAGCGTCTCACCGAACGGGGATTCCCGCCATAGGACAAAACGTCCAATAGGCGGCGGGAACCTTTGGACGTAGATTGTGGAGTCTTTGCGCAGCCCACGCACCTCTTTCTTTCTCTTCGGCATGCCCACCCTCCAATCCCTTCGCCGATGGCTCCTGTTGCTCCCCCTCGCCTTGCTGGCAGGCTGTAACACGGTGCTCATGAACCCTTCCGGCGACATCGCCAACCAGCAGGGGCGGCTCATCGTCGTCTCCACCGTGCTGATGCTGATCATCATCATTCCGGTGATCGCGCTGACCGTCTTCTTCGCCTGGCGCTATCGCCAGTCGAACAAGGAGGCCACCTACAGCCCCGACTGGGACCACTCCACCCAGCTCGAACTCGCGATCTGGGCCGCCCCGCTCTTGATCATCATCGCGCTCGGCGCGATCACCTGGATCAGCACCCACACGCTCGACCCGTACCGGCCGCTGAGCCGGCTCGATGCCGAGCGCACGATCCCCGCCGAAGCCAAGCCGCTGGTGGTCGAAGTGGTGGCGCTCGACTGGAAGTGGCTCTTCATCTACCCCGAACAGGGCTTTGCCACGGTGAACGAAATGGCCGCGCCGGTCGACCGGCCGATCACTTTCAAGATCACGGCCACCTCGGTGATGAACTCCTTCTTCATTCCCGCGCTGGCCGGCCAGATCTACGCCATGCCGGGCATGGAAACCAAGCTGCACGCGGTCATCAACAAGCCGGGTGAGTTCGAGGGCTTCTCGGCCAACTACAGCGGCGCGGGCTTCTCGGGCATGCGCTTCAAGTTCCACGGCCTGAGCAACGACGGCTTCGACGAGTGGGTGAAGAAGGCCAAGGCCGGCAAGGACGGCGAACTCAGCCGCGAAACCTACGTGAAGCTCGAAGCGCCGAGCGAGCGCGACCCGGTGCGCCACTACGCCAGCGTGGCCCCCGACCTGTACGACGCCATCCTCAACCGCTGCGTCGACCGCAACAAGATGTGCATGAAGCAGATGATGGCCATCGATGCCCAGGGCGGCCTGGGCAAGCCCGGCGCCTTCAACGTCGCCACCCTGCAGAACTGGCAACCCGACACCCTCCATTCGCCGGCGCGCAAGTACGTCACGGCGATGTGCACCACCGAAGAATGACGATGCTCCAGAACCTTGACCTGACGAAGCTCGTCTTCGGCCGCCTCAGCTGGGAGGCGATTCCCCTCCATGAACCCATCCTGCTCGCGACCTTCGCGGCCGTCGTGCTGGGCGGCATCGCCGTCCTCGGCGCGCTGACCTACTTCAAGGTCTGGGGCACCCTGTGGCGCGACTGGATCACCAGCATCGACCACAAGAAGATCGGCATCATGTACATCGTCCTCGGACTGGTGATGCTGCTGCGCGGCTTCGCCGACGCGATCATGATGCGGGCCCAGCAGGCCTTCGCCTTCGGCGACAACGCCGGCTTCCTGCCGCCGCACCACTACGACCAGATCTTCACCGCCCACGGCGTGATCATGATCTTCTTCGTGGCGATGCCGCTGGTCACGGGCCTGATGAACTTCGTGGTGCCGCTGCAGATCGGCGCGCGCGACGTGGCCTTCCCGTTCCTGAACAACTTCAGCTTCTGGATGACCACCTTCGGCGCCGGCCTCGTGATGGCCTCGCTGTTCGTGGGCGAGTTCGCCAAGACCGGCTGGCTGGCCTACCCGCCGCTGTCGGGCATTCTCTTCAGCCCCGACGTGGGGGTCGACTACTACATCTGGTCATTGCAGATAGCGGGGGTCGGAACCCTGCTGTCCGGCGTCAACCTGCTGGCCACCATCGTGAAGATGCGCGCCCCGGGCATGACGATGATGAAGATGCCGGTATTCACCTGGACCGCCCTGTGCACCAACGTGCTGATCGTGGCGGCCTTCCCGGTGCTGACCGCCGTGCTGGCCCTGCTGTCGCTCGACCGCTACGTCGGCACCAACTTCTTCACGAACGACCTCGGCGGCAACGCCATGATGTACGTGAACCTGATCTGGATCTGGGGCCACCCCGAGGTGTACATCCTGATCCTGCCGGCCTTCGGCATCTTCTCGGAAGTGGTCTCCACCTTCTCGGGCAAGCGCCTCTTCGGCTACGCCTCGATGGTGTACGCCACGGTCGTGATCACCATCCTGTCGTACCTCGTCTGGCTGCACCACTTCTTCACCATGGGCTCCGGCGCCAGCGTGAACTCGTTCTTCGGCATCACGACGATGATCATCTCGATCCCGACGGGCGCGAAGATCTTCAACTGGCTGTTCACCATGTACCGCGGCCGCATCCGCTTCGAGCTGCCCATGATGTGGACCATCGGCTTCATGATCACCTTCGTGATCGGCGGCATGACCGGCGTGCTGCTGGCCGTTCCCCCGGCCGACTTCGTGCTGCACAACAGCCTGTTCCTGATCGCCCACTTCCACAACGTGATCATCGGCGGCGTGCTGTTCGGCATGCTGGCGGGCATCACCTACTGGTTCCCGAAGGCCTTCGGCTACAAGCTCGACCCGTTCTGGGGCAAGTGCTCGTTCTGGTTCTGGATCGTCGGCTTCTGGTTCGCCTTCATGCCGCTGTACATCCTGGGCCTGATGGGCGTCACCCGCCGCATGAGCCACTTCCAGGACATGTCGCTGCAGATCTGGTTCCAGGTTGCCGCCTTCGGCGCCGTGCTGATCGCGCTGGGCATCGCCTCGTTCATCATCCAGCTGGTGGTGAGCTACATCCGCCGCGAGTCGCTGCGCGACACCACGGGCGACCCGTGGAACGGCCGCACGCTCGAATGGTCGACCTCGTCGCCGCCGCCGGCCTACAACTTCGCGTTCACGCCGCGCATCCACGACAACGATGCCTGGACCGACATGAAGAAGCGCGGCTACGCGCGGCCGGTCGACGGCTTCACGCCGATCCACATGCCCAAGAACACCGCCGCCGGCTTCATCATCGCGGCCCTCGCTGCGGTCTGCGGCTTCGCGCTGATCTGGCAGATGTGGCTGGTGGCGGGCGTGGGCTTCTTCTCCATGCTGGCCGCCGTGATCATCCATACCTTCAACTACAAGCGCGACTACCACATCCCCGCGGAAGAAGTCGTTCGCACCGAAGACGCCCGCACGCGACTCCTGGCGGCTGCCCATGTCTGATACCACTGCACTCTCCCCCAGCGCTGCCGGCAGCCTTGCCGGCAAGTCGTCCACGTTCGACCTGTTCCACGTCGGCAACGACCACCACCCCGAAAACGGTACGCTGCTCGGGTTCTGGCTCTACCTGATGAGCGACTGCCTCGTCTTCGCCTGCCTGTTCGCGGTGTACGGGGTTCTGGGCCGCAGCTACGCGGCCGGCCCCTCGGGCGCCGACCTGTTCGACCTGCCGCTGGTGGCCATCAACACCTCGCTGCTGCTGCTGTCGTCGATCACCTACGGCTTCGCGGTGCTCGAGATGCAGCGCAAGCGCATGGGCGGCACGCTGGCCTGGCTGGTCATCACCGGCCTGCTGGGCGCGGGCTTCATCGGCCTCGAACTCTACGAATTCGCGCACCTGATCCACGAAGGCGCGGGCCCGCAGCGCAGCGCCTTCCTGTCGTCGTTCTTCGCGCTGGTCGGCACCCACGGCCTGCACGTGACCTTCGGCATCGTCTGGCTCATCGTGCTGATGATCCAGTTGCCCAAGCACGGCTTCACCGCCGCGAGCCGCCGCCGCCTGATGTGCCTGTCGATGTTCTGGCACTTCCTGGACGTGGTGTGGATCGGCGTCTTCACTTTCGTCTACCTGATGGGATCGATGCAATGAGCGCCCACACCGACACCGCCGCACACGGTCACGACGACCATCACGACGACGGCCCCGTCAGCCACAGCACCTTCAAGGGCTACATGACCGGCTTCGTGCTGGCCGTGGTCCTGACCGCGATTCCGTTCTGGCTCGTCATGGGCAAGGTGTTCGCCAGCACGAACACCACCTCGCTCATCATCCTCGGCTTCGCCGCCGTGCAGATCGTGGTCCACATGATCTACTTCCTGCACATGGACGCGAAGTCCGAGAGCGGATGGAACATGCTGGCGCTGATCTTCACGATCGTGCTCGTCGTCATCACGCTGGCCGGATCGCTCTGGGTCATGTACCACATGAACACCAACATGATGCCGATGTCGGTGCACGACATGAAGAACATGCCTTGACGCCCCCGCCGCCGGACCACAGCCCCCACCCCACACCGGCCGGCCGCCAGCGCTCCGCGGCCGCCCGGGTGGCACTGGCGGTCTGCGCGGCCCTGGCCTTCGCCGGCTTCTTCGCGCTTGGCACCTGGCAGGTCGAGCGCAGGGCCTGGAAGCTCGATCTCATCGCCCGCGTCGACCAGCGCGTGCATGCCCCGGCCGCCGAGCCCCCCGGGCGCAGCCACTGGCCGCAAGTGAACGCGGCCGACGACGCGTACCGGCACGTTCGCATGGCCGGCACCTTCCTCCACGACAAGGAAACCCTGGTGCAGGCCAGCACCCGGCTCGGCGCCGGCTTCTGGGTGCTGACGCCGCTGCAGTCCACCGACGGCACCGTGGTCCTGGTCAACCGGGGCTTCGTGCCGCCCGAAGCCCGCGAGCGCGCCGCCCGCGCGGCGACCGAGCCCAAGGGCGAAACCACCGTCACCGGCCTGCTGCGCATCACCGAGCCCCAAGGCGGCTTCCTGCGCAAGAACGATCCCGCATCGGACCGCTGGTTCTCGCGCGACGTGCAGGCCATCGCCACGGCGCGCGGGCTGAAGGACGCGGCGCCCTACTTCGTCGATGCCGAGGCCGGCCCCTCCCTGTCTGCCGAAACGGCCGACTATCCGGTGGGCGGCCTGACGGTCATCGCCTTCCCCAACAGCCACCTCGTCTACGCCCTCACCTGGTACGGCCTGGCGCTGATGGTGCTGGGCGCGGCCTGGTACGTCTGGCGCGACGATCGCAGGCGCGGAAGGAAGGCCCCCGGCGGCAGCGGCGAAAATGCAGCCCATGCCGACGCCCGCCCCTCCTCCCCGCCCGATGCCCGCCGCGACTGAGGCCGCCGCGGTCGCGGGGGAGCTGCACGCCCCCCGCGCCGGGGTCGCGAGCCTGGACAACGCCACCGGCCACAAGAACATGCAGCAGCTGATCCAGTTGCGCTGGTTCGCGGTGGTCGGGCAGGTGGTCACCATCCTGGTGGTGCACTACGGCTTCGGCATCCGGCTGCCGCTGGACAACATGCTGCAGGTGCTGACCTGCCTCGCGCTGTTCAACGTGGTGAGCCTGCTGCGCTCGCGCACCCACCGCCGGGTGACCAACGGCGAACTGTTCCTTGCGCTGCTGGTCGACGTGGCCACGCTCACGGCCCTGCTCTACCTGAGCGGCGGCGCCACCAACCCCTTCGTCTTTCTCTACCTGCTGCAGGTCATCCTGGGCGCGGTGCTGCTCAAGGCCTGGTCGACCTGGACCATCGTCGTCATCACCAGCCTCTGCTTCGCGGGCCTGGCGCTGTTCTCGCGCCCGCTCGCGCTGCCGCTGGACCACGACCGCGGCCTGTGGAGCCCCTACATCCAGGGCATGCTGGTCTGCTTTGCGCTCAATGCGGCGCTGCTGGTGGTCTTCATCACCCGCATCAGCCGCAACCTGCGCGCGCGCGACGCGCGGCTGGCCGACCTGCGCCAGCGGGCCTCGGAAGAAGAGCACATCGTGCGCATGGGCCTGCTGGCCTCGGGCGCCGCGCACGAACTCGGCACGCCGCTCGCCACGCTGGCGGTGATCCTCGGCGACTGGCGCCGGCTGCCGCACTTCAGCTCCGACCCCGAGCTGCTGACCGAGGTGGCCGAGATGGAGCTGCAGATCCAGCGCTGCAAGAGCATCGTGAGCGGCATCCTGCTGTCAGCCGGCGAGGCGCGCGGCGAATCGTCGGAAGAGACCACCGTGAGCACCTTCCTCGACGACCTGGTCGAGGAATGGCGCACCACCCGCCCCGTCGAGGACTTCGACTACGAGAACCGCTTCGGCCAGGACCTGCCCATGGTCTCCGACTCGGCGCTCAAGCAGATGATCTGCAACGTGCTGGACAATGCCCTGGAGGCGTCGCCGCACTGGCTGCGCCTGGAGGCGGCGCACGACGCCGACGCACTGACGATCACGGTCACCGACGCGGGCCCCGGCTTCCTGCCGGGCATCCTGAAGGAGTTCGGCAAGCCCTACCAGTCGAGCAAGGGCCGGCCGGGCGGCGGGCTCGGGCTGTTCCTGGTCGTCAATGTGGCGCGCACCGTGGGCGGCCGCGTCGCGGCCTCCAACCGGCCCGAAGGCGGCGCCGTCGTGACCATCACGCTGCCGCTCGCGGCCATCGTGCTGGAAGAAGAGGAAGAGGACGAAGAAGAAGAGATCGCGCCGATCGAATCCATCGAGAAAACGGAAAGCCATGACGGAAACCGCCGAGACTGAGCGCCAGTTGCTGATCGTCGAGGACGACGATGCCTTCGCGCGCACGCTCGGCCGCTCGTTCGAGCGCCGGAGCTATGCGGTGATGCACGCCAGCAATGTCGAGGAGGTCGAGACGCTGCTGCAGACGCGCTCGCCGGGCTATGCGGTGGTCGACCTGAAGCTCAACGGCGAGGCCTCGGGCCTGGCCTGCGTGCAGATGCTGCACCGGCACAACCCCAAGATGCTGATCGTGGTGCTGACCGGCTTTGCCAGCATCGCCACCGCCGTCGAGGCCATCAAGCTCGGCGCCTGCCACTACCTGGCCAAGCCCTCGAACACCGACGACATCGAGGCCGCCTTCGGCCGCGCCACCGGCACCACCGAGGTGGAGCTGACCAACCGCTCGACCTCGATCAAGACGCTCGAGTGGGAGCGCATCCACGAGACCTTGGCCGAAACCGGCTTCAACATCTCCGAGACCGCGCGGCGGCTCGGCATGCATCGGCGCACATTGGCGCGCAAACTCGGCAAACAGCAGGTCAAGTAACATGATCTGCCGGTTTTGCGATGGTCGCGGAACCAAACCCGATCCCCGAGGTTCTGTTCTTGATGATGAATCGACCACCGATGCGCCTGCAGCCCGCCATGTCCGGGGACCTGAAGAAGAACAAACAGGCCGCCGCGGTCCGCGACCAGACCGCGATGGAAGAGCTCTTCAATGCCCTGAGCCACGGCCTCGGCCTGGTGCTGGCCATTGCCTCGCTGCCCATCCTGGTCTACAGCGCCCTGCAGAAGGGCCAGGCGGCCAGCGTGGTCGGCGCCTCGCTCTTCGCCAGCACGGCCATCGTGCTGTACCTGATCTCCACGCTGTACCACGCACTGCCGATGGGCCGGGCCAAGGCCTGGTTCAACCGGCTCGACCACGCGGCCATCTACCTCTTCATCGCGGGCAGCTACATGCCCTTCCTGTTCGGCGTGCTGCGCGGGCCGTGGGGCTGGACGCTGTTCGGCGCGATCTGCGCCGCGGCCACGCTGGGCGTGGGGGCCAAGCTGTTCAACCGGCTGCAGCATCCGCTGTGGTCGACGGGGCTCTATGTGGCGATGGGGTGGATGGCGCTGATGGCGGCGGTGCCGCTGTATGAGCGCATGTCGCCGGCTGGGCTGGGCTGGCTCGTGGCCGGCGGACTCTTCTATACCGCTGGCGCGGTGGTCTTCCTGTTCGACAACAAGGTGCGCTTTGCCCATTCGGTATGGCACCTGTTCGTCCTGGCCGGCAGCACCTGTCATTTTTTTGCCGTCCTCTGGCATTCGCACGGCTGACTGTCCTTCGGGAACACCGTGGAACCGGCTCTGCCGGGCCACTGGTGTTGCCCCCGGCGAGGGGGTAGGCGAAGCGACACGAAGTGCGCGAAGCCTGGGGGAGTACTCAGTAGTGTGGAGGTAGTTCGTCGCGCAGGTTGCGCGCCGCGCCGTCCTGCCCCGCGTTCTGGCTCTGTTGCCGGAGATGCGCAACCTGCTGGATCAGGCTGTCGATCTGCTGCTGTTGCCGGTAGATCGTCATGTTCAGCTGCTCCAGCAGGTCGTCGGCATAGCTCGACTTGATCTCGAGTTCGGTCAGCCGCTCTGCGAGCTCGTTCGGTGGATAGTCCATGCCGCTATTGGACAGGAAGATCCACCGGTTTTTCGTGACGCCCCGCTCAGCGCCTGACCTTCGCTTCGAGCAGGTCGGCCATGCCGATGCGCCTGGCAAAGTCGATGCGCACACGCTCCGACACCGCGAACACGTCCTTCGCGCCGTCGCCCACGAAGTCGATCACCGAGCGCATCGGGCGCTGGCCGGCGGGCAGGCCCACGATGCGGACGATCTCGTCGGCCACGGCCTGCGGATCGGCGTCATCGGGCGTCAGCGCGGAAAGACGCTCGCCGATCCGATCCATCACGCCGTCGTAGCGGCCGTAGGCGGCCGCGGTGGCGGCGTCGGCCGGGTTGCCGGCGCTCGGGAAGTGGTCGGTGCCCTGGGTGAAGGCGCCGGGCACGACGATCGAGGTCTCGATGCCGAAGCGGGCGATCTCGTAGGCCAGCGTGACGGCCAGCGAATCCATCGCCGCCTTGGCCGCGCCGTAGGGGCCCATGAACGGCGGGAAACCGCCCTTGGTGGTGGTGCTGCTGATCCACAGCATCAGGCCGGACTCCTGCTTGCGAAGATAAGGCAGCACCGCGCGGTTCACGCGCTGGGCGCCGAGCACGTTGGTGTCGAACACCCTGGTGATTTCCTCGGGCGTGAAGGCCTCGGTCGGGCCGACCACCAGATGGCCCGCGTTCTGCATCACCACGTCGAGGTGGCCCTGCTCGCGAACGATGGTGGCCGCGGCGGCATCGGCCGATGCCTGCGAGAGCACGTCGAGTTCGAGCGGGTGCAGCTGCAGGCCCCTGGCCGCGGCGTGGCTGCGCATCTCGGCGGCGCGGCCACTGTTGCGGCCCGCGATGTCGCGCATCGATGCGTAGACCACATGGCCGGCTTCGGCCAGGGATCGGGCGCTGAGCTTGCCGATGCCGGTGCCCGCACCGGTGACCAGGATGATCTGCTTTTGCATGGTGTTTCTCCGTCGGTTCGAATGCATGGACTCAGGCGACGCCGCCGTTGGCGCGCAGGATCTGGCCGTTGACCCAGCCCGCATCGGAACCGGCCAGGAAGGCCACCACCGAGGCGATGTCTTCCGGCTGGCCGAGGCGCTGCAGCGGCGGCATCTTCGCGAAGGCCTGGATCTGTTCCTCGGTCTTGCCGTCGAGGAAGAGCGAGGTCGCAATGGGGCCGGGCGCCACGGCATTCACCGTGATGTGGCGGCCGCGCAGCTCCTTGGCGAACACGTGCGTGAAGGCCTCGACCGCCGCCTTGGTGGCGTTGTAGATCGCGTAGCCGGGCATGTTCAGCGCGAGCGTGGTGCTCGAGAAATTGACGATGCGCCCGCCCCCGTTGAGCCGGGTGGCGGCTTCGCGCAGCGTGTTGAAGGTGCCGCGCACGTTGATGTCGAAGGACTGGTCGTAGAGCGCGTCGCTGTGGTCCGCGAGCGGCACGGTCTTCAGCACGCCGGCGTTGTTGACCAGCACGTCGACCTTGCCGAGCTGCGCTTCGACCGTGTCGAACATGGCGCGCACTTCGTCGGCGTTGGCCACGTCGGCCTTGACCGCGATGGCCTTGGCGCCGGCCGCCGCCAGTTCGGCGGCCAGCGCCTCGGCCTGCGCGGAGCCCGAGGCGTAGTTGATGGCGACGGCAAAACCGTCCTTGGCGAGGCGCTGCGCGACGGCGGCGCCGATGCCGCGCGATGCGCCGGTGACGATGGCGACCTGGGTGGTGCGGAGGGTGTTCATGGTGCGGTTCCTTGCAGGGGTGGGTGGGTGAGACGAATGATCGATCGTTCCTACTGAAAGATAATTACCTCTATATCGCCATAACAATTCCATCTACTTCAATAATCAAACGAGGGCTCGCCATGGACCGCTTTCAGGAAATGCAGGCCTTCGTGCGCATCGCCGAGCGCCGCAGCTTCACCCAGGCCTCCGAAGACCTGCAGATTCCGCGCGCCACCGTCACCAACCTGATCAAGCGCATGGAAGAGCGCATCGGCACGCGGCTGCTGGAGCGCACCACCCGCACCGTGCGCCTCACCCAGGACGGCGAGGCCTACTACCGCCGCTGCGTGCGGCTGCTGGCGGACATGGAGGAGGCCGAGGGGTCGTTCAGGAACGAGGCGCCCAAGGGCCTGCTGCGCGTGAACCTGCAGGGCACGCTGGCGCGGCATTTCGTGGTGCCGGCGCTGCCCGGCTTTCTGGCGCGCTATCCCGGGCTGGAGCTGCACATCGGCGAGGACGACCGGCTGGTCGACCTGGTGCGCGAGGGCATCGACTGCGTGCTGCGTGCAGGCAACCTGCAGGATTCGTCGATGGTCGGGCGGCGCGTCGCGCTGCTGCCGCAGGTCACGGTCGCGAGCCCCGGCTATCTGGCGAAGTTCGGCGAACCGACCGACATGGCGGCGCTGGCTTCGCACCACGCCATCAATTACATCTCCAGCGCCACCGGCAAGGCGGTACCGCTCGAATTCACGGTCGATGGCCGCGTGACGGTCGTGAACCTGCCCGCCATCGTCTCGGTGACCGGCGCCGATCTCTACACCGGCTCGGCCGTCGCGGGGCTGGGGCTGGTGCAGGTGCCGCGCTACCGTGTGGCCGGCGAACTCGCGGACGGCCGCCTGAAGGTGCTGCTGCCCGGCTTCGCACCGCCGCCGATGCCCGTCTCGGTGCTCTATGCGCAGAACCGGCAGCTGTCGTCGCGCGTGCGCGTGTTCACGCAGTGGCTGCGGGACGTCTTCGAGGCGGCCGACACCTGATCGTCAGCCGGCCGGCGAATTCAACGCCATGGCTCCCGTCTCCGGCTCGGCCTCGCCGCGCAGGAACACGAACACCACCAGCGCCGTCAGCACGGTCACGACGGCCAGCACGCAGAGCAAGGTGCCGAACGCCGCGCCGTAGGCGTGCAGCAGCGCCGCGCGGTCCACGCCCGGCAACAGGGCCAGTGCCTGCGACAGGTCGCCCGTCGCCACCCGCTGCGCCGCCTGCGATGCCGCCGCCGGATGCGCCGGCAGACGCCCCAGCTGCAGCGCCACCAGCGCCGTCAACCCTGCGCCCACCAGCGCCAGCGCAATGCCCTCGCCCGCCACCCGCACGGTGTTGAAGATGCCCGACGCCATGCCCGCGCGCTCGCGCGGCACCACGCTCACCGCGAGCCCATCCATCAGGCCCCAGGGCAGGCCGATGCCGGCGCCGATCAGCAGCAGCGGCCCCACGATCCCGTGCAGCGGCGTACCCGGCGCACAGCGGCTGAGCCAGAACAGCCCCGCCGCGCACACCAGCAGGCCCGCGGCCGAGATCGCGCCCGCCGAGAACCTGTGCGCGAGCGAGGCCGCCAGCGTCGGCACCACGAGGATCGGCCCCGACAGCGCGAACATGAAGCTGCCCGCCTCCAGCGCGCTGCGCCCCTCCAGCCCGATGAAGCGGATCGGCAGCAGCACCAGCAACACCACGAAGCCGTAGGCCGGCGCCGCCGCCAGCAGCTGCACGCCCACGAAGCGCGGAAAGCGGAACAGCGAGAGATCGAGCATCGGGTGCGCCACGCGCCGCTCGATGGCGATGAAAGCCGTGCCCATCAGCGCCGCCCCCGCCAGCGCACCGATCACCCACGGGCTGCCCCAGCCGCTGTCGGGCGCCTGCAGCACGCCGAGCGTCAGCAGCGTCAGCGCGCCGGTGAAGCCGACCGTGCCCGGCATGTCCAGCCCCATCGCCTGCGGATTGCGCGACTCGCGCATGCCCGGCGCCGCAATGCACAGCGCCACGAGGCTGATCGCGCCGGGGCTCAGCATCACGGCCTGCCAGCCGAAGGATTGGGCGAGCCAGCCCGAGAGGATCGCGCCGCACGCCAGCCCCACGCCGAACGAGGTGCCGATCAGGCTGAACGCCCGCGTGCGCGCCGCGCCGTCGAACACCTGCGCCAGCGCGGCAGTGCCGGCCGCAAAGGCCGCGGCCGAGCCCAGCCCTTGCAAGGCCCGCGCGAGATCGAAGGCGACGATGCCGGGCGCGAGCGTCAGCAGCGAAGCGCTGAGCGCGACCACCGCCAGCCCCAGCAGGAAGACCCGCTTGCGGCCCCAGGCGTCGGCCAGTGCGCCGGCCGCCATCAGCGTGGCGCCGAAGCTCAGCATGAAGGCGTTGGTCACCCAGTTGAGCTGCACCGGGCTGCCGCCCAGCGCATCGCGGATCGCGGGCAGCACCACCGCCGGGCCGGTGAAGCTCAGCGGCATGCCCAGCGCCGCCAGGCAGACGGCGGCCAGCAGCCAGTTCTTGGGGGAGGACGAGGACATCGAAGGCTTTCACGCGGAAGGGAGGAACAGAAGATAGAAAGGAATCAATGGAATGAAAATGGCGCCATTGATCCTCACACTCCCAACCCAAGGTTGTTAATCCATGGACAGCTTCAGTGGACTCGAATCCTTCGTGCGGGCCGCCGACCTGCTGAGCTTTGCCAAGGCCGGCCGGCTGCTGGGCATCTCGGCCTCGGCCGTGGGCAAGAACGTCGCGCGGCTCGAGCAGCAGCTCGGCCTGCGGCTTTTCAACCGCACCACGCGGCATGTGCGGCTGACGCAGGAAGGCGCGATGTTCCACGAGCGCTGCCGCCGCATCCTCGACGAGCTCGACGACGCGCGGGCCATGATGCAGGACGCCGTCGCAGCGCCCAGAGGCCGCCTCCGCGTGAGCCTGCCGACCATCGGCTACCGCTTCCTGCTGCCGGTATTGCCGGCCTTCAAGGCGCGCTACCCCGAGATCGAACTCGACCTCGACTTCAACGACCGGCTGGTCGACGTGATCGCCGAGGGCGTGGACGTGGCGATCCGCAGCGGCGAGCTGGGCGACTCGCAGCTCGTGGCACGCCGCCTCGGCCCGTTCGGCTTCGTGCTCGTGGCCTCGCCCGGCTACCTCGCGCGCCACGGCATGCCGCAGGTGCCGGCCGACCTCGCGCAGCACAGCTGCCTGCGCTACAAGTTCGCGACCGGCGGCAGGATCGAGGACTGGGACCTGCCGGGCCTGCCCGCACAGCTGCCGCCCGGCCTGCTGTGCAACAACATGGAAGCCATGCTCGGTGCGGCCGTGGCCGGCCTCGGCGTGGCCTACATGCCCGACTTCCTCGCGCGCGACTCGCTCTGCCGCGGCGAGCTGCAGCGCGTGCTCGAGACGCACCTGGTGCGCCAGGGGCAGTTCTCGGCGCTGTGGTCATCGAGCCGGCAGCTGTCGCCGAAGGTGCGGGCCTTCGTGGACTTCGCGGCCGAGCACATGTTCAAGGAAGACTTGCCACCGGCTCCCTGACCTCGCCGGACGGCAGCTCGGCGCGCTGAGCGCTCTCCCTGGGCAGCGGCTTCGCGGGGTCGCCCGCGATGCGGCTCAGCGCGATCGCCGCCTGCAGCGGATAGAGCGTGCGCGCATCGCCCTCGGCCTTGTTGCTCACGGTGGTGCCGGCCGCCTCGCTCATGCTGGCCGTGCGCACCGAATCGATCCGGTGTGTCGGCACCATGAAAGGCGAGTGCGTGGTGTAGACGATCTGGTTGCCGAAATCGTGCTCGAAGTGCGCCAGCAGGTCGGTCTGCGAGTGCGCATGCAGATGCAGGCCGGGCTCGTCCAGCAGCAGGATCGCATCGCCGGCGCGGCCACCCTTCGTGTCCGCGAAGAAGGTGATGTAGAACGAGAAGAACCACTGGAAGCCGCGGCTTCGCTCGTCGAGGTTCACCTCCACCTCGTAGGCGCCGTTCGGGTCGGACACCAGCGTGTCCATGTACGGCCCGTCGAGGTTGAACCGGACCTTGAGCTCGCGGTCCTTCCACACCCGGCGGATTTCCGAGGTGACGACGGCGCCGGCGCGGTTGGCGAGCTGGTTGCGCGTGGCCTGGTCGTTCTTTTCCAGCAGGTCCTGGAGCTGTTGCGGATCGAGCCCCGCCACCTTGCACAGCTTCTCGAAGCTCTGCTGCCCGGGCGTCGCCTGCCCCCAGCCCCTGCGCACCAGGTAGTCGGCGATGTTCTGGCGGCCGGGCAACGCCGGGTACTCGTCCACGTAGACGAACCGGGGCAGCTTCTCGAGCACCCAGGCCCGCGCCCTGGCCAGCGCCGGCGTGTCGTTGGCGATGGAGCGGGCCACGTCCTCGAGTTCGGCCAGCATCTGTTCCTGCTTGTCGCTGAGCTCGGCATCCGCGGCGGCCATTGCCTTGCGCAGGGCCTGCAGCGCCTTGACCGCGCCTTCCGACCACCTGATGTAGTCGGGGCTCAGGATCATCGCGGCGTCGAAGGCGTCGGCCTCCTGCTCCAGCGTGGCCCGGGCTTGCTCCGCGACCTTCTCGGCCGCGGCCTTGACGGCGGGCACGATCTTGCGGACCTTGCCCTTGATGTCCGACACGTCGAGCGACAGCTCGCCGAGTCCTTCGAGGCCGGTCCAGCGGGTCGTGCCATAGCCCCGGCCCGCGGTGACGTGGCTCACCTTGGCCGCGCGCGGAAGAATCGCCGCCAGTTCGGCCCGCTCGCCGTCGTCGAGGGCCCAGCGCGTCGAGACGACCGGCGTATCGCCTCGGCATTCCTCGAGGCGGCGGTGCCGCGGAAAGTCCTTGATCGGGCTGAGTTCGCTCAGGCCTTCGGCCGGGTTCAGGCTGTGGAGTGCGCGCAGCAGGTTCGATTTGCCGCTGTCATTTCGACCGAGGATCGCCGTGATCTGTGTGGAATCGATGGGGCCGCTGTCGTTGATCGAGCGAAAGTTGGTGATCTGGAATGACGCCAAGCGCATGTAAGGGGGTTCTCTTCGAATGAATGCAGGGCCGGGGAATGTATTGCATTCCCCGGCCCTTCCCCGCCCATGCCGAAAGAAAAACTACTCGGCCGCCCGCCGCAGCGTGTCGACCACCGGCCTGCGCAGCACGTCGCGCAGGCCCCACCACCCCGCGCCCAGCGCCAGCACCGCACCGGCCAGCGCGCCCGCGACGGGCACGATCGGCGATGCCGTCCAGGTGAACTCGAACACGTAGCGCGCGAGCGCCCAGCCGATCACCGAGGCGACGATGCTCGCAAGAAAACCCGCCAGCAGCCCCACGCCCACCAGCTCGGCGCGCTGCACCTGCCGCAACAGGCTGGCACGCGCACCCACGGCGCGCATCACCGCGAACTCGCGCGCCCGCTCTTCGCGCGTGGCCGTCACCGCGGCGAACAGCACCACCAGCCCCGCCGCGAGCGTGAAGCCGAACAGGAACTCGACCGCGCGGATCACCTGATCGAGCACGCGCTGCACCTGGTTGATGGTCGCGCTCATGTCCACGTTGGTCACGTTGGGGTAGCGGCGCACCAGCGCGTTGTCGAAGCCCTTGGTCTCGGGCGCGCGGAAGGCGCCCATGTAGGTGACGGGCATGTCGGCCAGCGCGGCCACCGTGTACATCACGAAGAAGTTGGCGTGCAGCGAGCCCCAGTCGACCTTGCGCAGCGAGGTGATGCGCGCATCGTTCTGCATGCCGCCGATGTCGAAGCGCAGGGTGTCGCCGAGCTTCAGGCCCAGCGTCTGGGCCAGCCCTTCTTCCACGCTCACTTCACCGGCCGCGTTGGGCTTCCAGGCGCCCGAGGTGATGCTGTTGTGCGCGGGCGCCTCCACGCTGTTGCTGAGGTTGAACTCGCGGTCCACCAGGCGCTTGGCGCGGTCTTCCGCATAGTCGTCGGGCGTCACCGGCTTGTCGTTGATCGCGACCAGGCGGCCGCGGATCATCGGGTACCAGTCGAACTTGCTGACGCCAGCATCGCGCAGCGACTTCTGGAAGGCGTCGCTCTGGTCCGGCATCACGTTGATGACGAAGCGGTTCGGCGCATCGGGCGGCGTGGCCTTGCGCCAGCTCGCGACGAGGTCGGTGCGCAGCAGCACCAGCAGCACCAGGGCCAGCAGGCCCACCGCGAGCGCGCTGACCTGCACCACGGCATAGGCCGGCCGGGCCGAGATCTGGCGCGTGGCCAGCACCAGCCAGCGTGGCGCCGTGGCTTCGCTGACGCTGCGGCGCAACAGCTTCACCGCGAGCCAGCTCAAGAGCGCGAACACCGCCACCGCGCCTGCGAAGCCGCCGACCGCGATCAGGCCCAGCTTGATGTCGCTGCTGGCCGCCATCAGCAGGGCCGCGAAGCCCGCCACGCCGATGCCGAGCACCGCGAGCGATGCGGGCTTGAGCCCACCCACGTCGCGCCGGATCACGCGCAGCGGCGGCACGCGGGCCAGCTGCAGCACCGGCGGCAGGCCGAAGGCGAACAGCAGCGTGAGCCCCATGCCGAGGCCGAAGGCCACCGGCCACAGCGTGGCGGCCGGCAACGCGGTTTCGACCAGCCCGGCCAGCAGCAGCACGAAGACATAGTGAACGGCAAAGCCGATGGCCACGCCGAGCCCGCTGGCCACGAGGCCGATCACCGCGAACTCGAAGGCATAGGCCATCGCGATGGTGCGCTGGCTCTGGCCGAGCACGCGCAGCATCGCGCAGTCGTCGAGGTGGCCGGCCGCGAAGCCGCGCGCGGCGAGCGCCACCGCCACGGCCGACAACAGCGCCGCGAGCAGCGCGACCAGGCTCAGGAATTTCTCGGCGCGGTCGAGCGTCTGGCGCATCTCGGGCCGGCCGCCTTCGAAGGAATCGAGCCGCACGCCGCGCAGCTCGCCCTTCTTGATGCTGGCATCGGCCCAGTCGGTGAAGCGCTTGACCGCCGCATCGCTGCCCGCCACCGCATAGCGGTAGCCCACGCGGCTGGCCGGCTGCACGAGGCCGGTGCGCGCCACGTCGGCCTGGTTGAGCATCACGCGCGGCGCGAAGCTCATGAAGCCGGCCCCGCGGTCGGGCTCCAGCGTGATCACGCGGCCGACGCGCAGGCCGGCGTCGCCGAGCAGCAGCGTGTCGCCGACCTTGAGCGCGAGCGCGTCGAGCAGCGAGGCATCGACCCACACCTCGCCGGCCGGCGGGATGTCGCGCGTAACCGTGCCCGGTCCCTCGGCGGTGGCGGAGGTCTGCAGGCTGCCGCGCAACGGGTAGCCTGCCGTCACGGCCTTCAGCGCCACCAGCTTGCTCGCGCCGCCCTTCGCATCCTCGGCCCTCGCCATGGTCGGAAAGCCGTAGGTGCCCGTCGCCGCCAGGCCCAGCGACTTTGCCTGCGCCACGAACGCCTCGGGCGTCGGGTTGTCGCTGACGATCACCGCGTCGCCGCCCAGCAGCTGCCGCGCATCGCGCTTCAGGCCGCCCTGCAACCGGTCGGCGAAGAAGCCGACGGCCGTGAGCGCGGCCACGGCCAGCAGCACGGCGACGATCAAGAGACGCAGCTCGCCGGCACGCAGATCGCGCCAGAGCGTGCGCCAGCCAAGGCGGAGGGAGTCGTTCATGGCGCGAACGATAGCCGACACCCCCAGCCACGGCCCGGATCAAGGGTTATTGCGCCCTTGCGGCCCTTGATCGCGGCGGCATGCTGTCGCATGATGCGAAAAATGCATCCAGTGGCCGCACCGGGGATTCCCCGGGCCAGCGGCGACGGACGCCAGAAAAACAGCCAGTTGCCGGACCGTCCTTCCCCTGCAAGGAGTGTCGATGTCACGATGTCAGTGCTTGCAAACCGTCGACCTCCGCCCGGCCTTGGGCGTGAGCTTGAAACGCCCCACTTCACCCGTGCAGGAGGTTCCGTCATGGACATAAGCCGCCGGCAATTCTTCCGCGTCAGCAGCGCAGGCCTGATCGGCTCCAGCATCGTGGCGCTCGGCTTCTCGCCGACCGCCGCGCTGGCCGAGGCCCGCAACTTCAAGCTCGCGCGCACCACCGAGACCCGCAACACCTGCCCCTACTGCTCGGTGGGCTGCGGGCTCATCATGTACAGCCTGGGCGACAAGGCGAAGAACGTGGTGTCCGACATCCTCCACATCGAGGGCGACGCCGACCACCCCGTGAACCGCGGCACGCTGTGCCCCAAGGGCGCCGGCCTGCTCGACTTCGTGCACAGCCCCAACCGGCTCAAGTACCCCGAGGTGCGCGAGGCCGGCGGCACCGAGTGGAAGCGCATCGGCTGGAGCGAGGCGCTCGACCGCATCGCCAAGCTGCTCAAGGCCGACCGCGACGCCAACTTCCAGACCACCAACGCCGACGGCAAGACCGTCAACCGCTGGACCAGCTCGGGCATGCTCTGCGCCTCGGCCTCGTCCAACGAAACCGGATACATCACGCACAAGGCATTCCGCTCGACCGGAATGCTGGTGTTCGACAACCAGGCACGCGTTTGACACGGACCGACGGTGGCCAGTCTGGCCCCGACGTTCGGACGCGGTGCGATGACCAACCACTGGCAGGACATCCAGAACGCGGATGTCGTGCTGATCATGGGCGGCAATGCCGCGGAGGCGCATCCGTGCGGCTTCAAGTGGGTCATCGAAGCCAAGAAGCAGAACAAGGCGCGCCTCGTCGTGGTCGACCCGCGCTTCACGCGCTCGGCCGCCATGGCCGACTACTACGCACCGGTGCGCGCGGGCACGGACATCGCATTCCTCGCGGGGGTCATCAACTTCCTCCTGAGCAACGACAAGATCCAGACGGAGTACGTGCGCAACTACACCAACGCGCCGTTCATCGTCGGGCCTGACTACAAGTTCGAGGACGGCCTCTTCAGCGGCTACAACGCCGAGAAGCGCAACTACGACCCCAAGTCGTGGGGCTACGCGCTCGACGATGCCGGCATGGCCAAGGTCGACATGACCATGCAGGACCCGCAGTGCGTGCTGCAGGTCATGAAGCGGCACTATTCGCGCTACACACCCGAGCTGGTGAGCCGCATCACGGGCACGCCGCAGGACAAGTTCCTGAAGGTGTGCGAGTACATCGCGAGCACCAGCACCCCGACGCGCACCATGACCATCATGTACGCGCTCGGCTGGACCCAGCACAGCCAGGGCTCGCAGATGATCCGCACCGGCGCCATCGTGCAGCTGCTGCTCGGCAACATCGGCGTGCCCGGCGGCGGCATGAACGCGCTGCGCGGCCACAGCAACATCCAGGGCCTCACGGACCTGGGGCTGCTGTCGAACTCGCTGCCCGGCTACATGTCGCTCGCGCGGGACAGCGAACAGAACCTGCCCGACTACTACAAGACCCGCGCGCTGAAGCCGCTGCGTCCCAACCAGATGAGCTACTGGCAGAACTACCCCAAGTTCTTCGTCAGCATGCAGAAGTCGTGGTGGGGCGATGCGGCCACGGCCGAGAACGAGTGGGCCTTCCACTACCTGCCGAAGATCGACAGGCTCTACGACATCCTGCAGGCCTTCGAGCTCATGAGCCAGGGCAAGCTCAACGGCTACATCTGCCAGGGTTTCAACCCGGTGGGCTCGTTCCCCGACAAGAAGAAGATCATCGACGGGCTCTCCAAGCTCAAGTTCCTCGTCACCATCGACCCGCTGCAGACCGAAACCAGCGAGTTCTGGCGCAATTTCGGCGAGTTCAACGACGTCAAGCCCGCCGACATCCAGACCACGGTGTTCCGCCTGCCCTCGACCTGCTTCGCCGAGGAAGACGGTTCGCTCACCAACTCCAGCCGCTGGCTGCAATGGCACTGGAAGGGCGCCGAGCCGCCCGGAGAAGCCAAGCCCGACATCGACATCGTGGCCGGCATCTTCAACCGCATGCGCGCAGCCTACGTGAAGGACGGCGGCGCCTTCCCCGACCCGATCGTCAAGCTGACCTGGCCCTACAAGATTCCGCACGCGCCCTCCCCGCAGGAGATCGCGATGGAATACAACGGCCGCGCGATCACCGACCTGCTCGACCCGAAGGACCCGACCAAGCCGCCGCTGGCCAAGGCCGGCGAACAGCTCCCGGGCTTCGGCCTGTTGCGCGACGACGGCTCGACGGCTTCGGGCTGCTGGATCTACGCCGGCGCCTGGACGCAGGCCGGCAACCAGATGGCGCGGCGCGACAACGCCGACCCCTTCGGCATCGGCATGGTGCAGAACTGGGCCTGGGCCTGGCCGGCCAACCGGCGCATCCTCTACAACGGCGCCTCGACCGACCCCACCACCGGCAAGCCGTGGATCGCGAAACGCCGGCTGGTCGCGTGGGACGGCGCCAAGTGGGCCGGCGCCGACGTGCCCGACATCCGGCCCGACGCCAACCCGACGGATGCGGAGGCCGTGCGCCCCTTCATCATGACGGCCGAGGGTGTGGCGCGGCTCTTCGCGCCCACCGGCATGGCCGAAGGGCCGCTGCCCGAGCACTACGAGCCCTTCGAGTCGCCGCTGGTCAACAACCTGATGCACCCGAACAACGAGAAGGCGCGCGCCAATCCCGCGGCGCGCATCTTCAAGGGCGACCTCGAGAAGCTCGGCGTGCCGAAGGATTTCCCGTACGTGGCGACCAGCTACCGGCTCACCGAGCACTTCCACTACTGGACCAAGAACGTGCGCACCTCGGCCATCCTCCAGCCGCAGCAGTTCGTCGAGATCGGCGAAGAGCTCGCGAAGGAGAAAGGCATCGCCAACGGCGACATGGTGAAGGTGTCGAGCAAGCGCGGCTTCATCAAGGCCGTGGCGCTCGTCACCAAGCGCATCGTCGGCCTGCAGGTCGACGGCCGCACGGTGCACACGGTGGGGCTGCCGAACCACTGGGGCTTCGTCGGCATCGCGAAACCCGGGTACCTGGTGAACACGCTGACACCATTCGTGGGGGATGCGAACACGCAGACGCCCGAGTACAAGTCGTTCACGGTCAACATCGAGAAGGCCTGACATGACGCACACCCCCAGGCTTGCCCACTTCGTGTGGCCGCCCACCCCCTTGCAGGGGGCAATACCAGCGGCCCGGCAAAGCCGGTTCCGCGGTATTTCTGGAAGGAGCCAATAAAGTGTCCTCCCTTCAAACCCTCGACATCGCCGCGCGCTCGGCCACCACCACGCCGTCGCCCGACATCCGCAGCCGCCCGCAGGTGCAGCAGGTGGCCAAGCTGATCGACGTCTCGACCTGCATCGGCTGCAAGGCCTGCCAGGTCGCATGCATGCAGTGGAACGATCTGCGCGACGACATCGGCACGGTGCACGGCACCTACGACAACCCGACCGACCTGACGCCGGCCTCCTGGACGGTGATGCGCTTCTCCGAGGTGGAACCCGAGGCGGGCAAGCTCGAATGGCTGATCCGCAAGGACGGCTGCATGCACTGCGACGACCCCGGCTGCCTCAAGGCCTGCCCGGCGCCGGGCGCGATCGTCAAGTACAGCAATGGCATCGTCGACTTCATCAGCGAGCATTGCATCGGCTGCGGCAACTGCGTCACCGGCTGCCCCTTCGACGTGCCGCGCATCAGCAAGGCCGACAACAAGGCCTACAAGTGCTCGCTGTGCTCCGACCGCGTGGGCGTGGGCCTGGAGCCGGCCTGCGTGAAGGCCTGCCCGACAGGTGCGCTGCATTTCGGCAGCAAGGAAGACATGCACGAGTACGCTTCGGAGCGCGTCGTCGACCTCAAGGAGCGCGGCTTCTCGAACGCCGGCGTGTACGACCCGGCCGGCGTGGGCGGCACGCATGTGATGTACGTGCTGCAGCATGCCGACCGGCCGGGTCTCTATGCCGGCCTGCCCAAGGACCCGCACATCAGCCCGCTGGTGTCGCTGTGGAAGGGCGTGGCCAAGCCGCTCGCGATGGTCGCGATGATCGGCGCGGTGGTCGGCAGCTTCTTCCACTACATGAAGGTCGGGCCGGTCGAGGCCAGGGACGATGCGGATGCGCGCGATGGCGGCGACGGCGATGTCGTCGTCATCGAGGAAACACCGGCCTCGGCCACCGGCGATCCGGCGGTGCGCGAAGCACCCCGTGCCTGAGGAGAATGCGATGACCACACGCTACGAACTTCGGCGCTACCGCGACGCCACGCGCATGAACCACTGGTTCGTCGCGATCATGTTCTTCGCGGCCGCGCTCTCGGGCCTGGCCTTCTTCCACCCCAGCCTGTTCTTCCTGAGCACGCTGTTCGGCGGCGGGCCGTGGACGCGCATCCTGCACCCCTTCCTCGGCCTGCTGATGGTGCTGGGCTTCGTGTTCCTGTTCGGCGCGATGTGGCGCGAGAACATCCTCGACCGCGGCGACCGCGAATGGCTCTCGAACGCGCCCCGGATGCTCAAGGGCGACAAGTCGGGCATGCCGCCGGTGGGCAAGTACAACGCGGGACAGAAGCTGGTGTTCTGGGCCTTCGGCATCAGCCTGCTGCTGCTGCTCGTCACCGGCTTCATGTTCTGGAGCCCGTGGTTCGTGGGCTTCTTCCCGATCCTGGTACGGCGCATCGCGGTGGTCGTGCATTCGGTCTCGGCCGTGGTGCTGATCCTCTCGGTCATCACGCACATCTACGCCGCGATCTGGGTCAAGGGCACGCTGCGCGCGATGACGCGCGGCACCGTCACCGAAGGCTGGGCCAGACTGAACCACCCCCTTTGGCATCGCAAAATGACCCGCGGTGAATGAATAGGCTTTCCCCCAGGCTTCGCGCACTTCGTGTCGCTTTCGCCTACCCCCATCGGGGGCAACACCTGCGGCCCGGCGGAGCCGGTTCCGCGGTGTTCCACGAACGGATTTCGCCATGGGCAGGCCTTGGGCTTATCACGCATCGCAAATTGGATGAATCGCTGTAGAGTGGCCGAATGAGCAGCCCCACCGGCAATCCGCCGCCGATCCGGACCACGCGCGTTCTCGAGCCCGAACAGATCGCCATGCAGGCCGGGCGGCAGATGCCGTTCCTGCGCCTGCCGGTGCGCGCCGCGGTGTTCTCCGACCGGCAGTTGCGGCTGCGCCAGCTTGCGGCTTCGCATCCGATGCGCGAGTACCTGATCTTCATTGCCGACCTCGCGCAGGCACAGCACCAGGTGCTGCAGGACTACCCGCCGGTCGCGCTGCCCGAATCCGCCGCGCTCGAAGCCGCCGCGCAGGCGCTCAAGCCGCCGATGCCCGCTTTCGGCTGGCCACGCGATGCGGTGTGGCGGCAGGAGCTTCGGCGCCTGCTCGGCCTCTTTCGCGTGCGCCTGCCCGAAGGTGCGGCGCGCGACACGCTCGACCGCGTGGTGGCTGCGGACGATGCCTGGATCGACCAGCAGGCCGATCGCCTTTCGCAACGAATCATGTTCGGCCTCGACCTGGCCGCTGCGCCCTTGGTCGCAGCGGGCCTGCAGGCCTACTGGACGCAGCTGGTGCTGCAGGTGGCCGAGCGCGATGGCGAGAACATCTACGGCCGCACCGACCCCGGCAACGCGTGCCCCTGCTGCGGCAGCGCACCCACCGCGAGCATCACGCGCATCGGCGCCGACGAGGCCGGCTTCCGCTACCTGCACTGTTCGCTCTGCAGCACCGAGTGGCACTACGTGCGCATCAAGTGCACGCACTGCGAGAGCACGAAGGGCATCCACTTCGAATCGCTCACGCCGCAACCCGGCGTCGAACTGCCGGCCACCGGCGCGCGCGAAGGTGCCGTCAAGGCCGAGTGCTGCGACAGCTGCGGCCACTACCTCAAGCAGATCGCGATGGAGCGGGACCCCGAGGTCGAACCCGTCGCCGACGACCTCGCCAGCGTCACGCTCGACCTGCTGGTCTCCGAAGCGGGCCACCAGCGCAGCGGCCACAACCTGATGCTGCTGTTCGGCGACCCTGAGGAAATTCCCAACGACGGCGGAGGCGGCTGATGGCGGCGCCCGAAGAGTCCGTGGTCCACGGCTCGACGGCAAGGCCCCAGGATCTGCCTTCTGTCGATCAACTGCTGCGCGCCGATGCGCCGCGCGCCTTGCTGGCCGAGCATGGCCATACGCTCGTTGTCAACGAAGCGCGCAGCCTGCTTGAAGGGCTTCGGGCGCGCGCCGTGGCCGGCAAGCTGCCTGCCGCGGACGTGCAGCCCGAGGCGCTCGGCAATGCGCTCGCCGCCCGCATTCAGGACCGCCTCGCACCGCGCATGCGCGCCGTACTGAACCTCACCGGCACCGTCATCCACACCAACCTCGGCCGCGCGCTGCTGGCCGATGCGGCCTTGCAGCGGCTGCTCGCGGTGATGACCTCGCCCAACAACCTCGAGTACGACCTCGCCACCGGCAGCCGCGGCGACCGCGATTCGCTGGTGGAGGAACTGCTGTGCACCCTCACCGGCGCCGAGGCCGCGACGGTGGTCAACAACAATGCGGCGGCGGTGCTGCTCACCATCGCAGCGCTCGCGCGCGACCGCGAAGTCATCGTCTCGCGCGGCGAGCTGGTCGAGATCGGCGGCGCCTTCCGCATGCCCGATGTGATGGCCAGCGCCGGCGCGCGCATGGTCGAGGTGGGCACCACCAACCGCACGCACCCGCAGGACTACGAACGCGCCATCAACCAGCACACCGCGCTGGTGATGAAGGTGCACACCAGCAACTACGCCGTACAGGGCTTCACCGCCGCCGTCGACGAAGCCACGCTCGCCGGCATCGCGCATGCACGCGGCGTGCCGCTGGCCACCGACCTGGGCAGCGGCTCGCTGGTCGACCTCGCCCGCTACGGCCTGCCGCGCGAACCGCTGCCGCAGGAGATGCTCGCGGCCGGCTGCGACGTGGTCACCTTCTCGGGCGACAAGCTGCTGGGCGGCCCGCAGGCCGGGTTGATCGTCGGCCGCAAGGAGGCGGTGGGCCGCATCCGCAAGTTCCCGATGAAGCGCGCGCTGCGCATGAGCAAGCTGCCGCTGGCCGCGCTCGAAGCCACGCTCTCGCTGTACCTGCGGCCCGAGCGCCTCGCCAAGGACCTGCCCACGCTGCGCCTGCTGACCCGGCCCACCGACGCGATCCGCGCGATGGCCGAGGCGCTGCAAGGCCCCGTGCAGGCCGCCGTGTCGCCGCGCTTCACCGTCGAGGTGGTGCCGCTGCTGGGCCAGATCGGCTCGGGCTCGCTGCCGGTCGAGCGCCTGCCTTCGGCCGGCCTTGCGCTCGCACCGGCCGGCACCTCGAAGAAGGGCCTGGGCACGGCGCTCGACAAGCTCGCCACCGCATGGCGCGGCCTGCCGCTGCCGGTGATCGGCCGCATCGCGGAAGACCGCCTGCTGCTCGACCTGCGCTGCCTCGAAGACAGCACCGCATTCGTCGCGCAGTTGCCCCTTCTGCGCGAACGACTGGCATAGCACGGCAGCCGGCGATGATCATCGGCACCGCAGGCCACATCGACCACGGCAAGACCACGCTGGTGCGCGCGCTCACCGGCGTGGACACCGACCGCCTGCCCGAAGAGAAGCGGCGCGGCATTTCCATCGAGCTCGGCTATGCGTACCTGCACACGCCCGATGGCGTGTCGCTCGGTTTTGTCGACGTGCCGGGCCACGAGCGCCTGCTGCACACCATGCTGGCCGGCGCGACCGGCATCGACCATGCCCTGCTCGTGGTGGCCGCCGACGACGGCGTGATGCCGCAGACGCGCGAGCATCTCGCGGTGGTCGCGCTGCTGGACGTGCGCTCGGCCACCGTGGCCATCACCAAGATCGACCGCATCGACGCCGCCACGCGCGCGGCGCGGCTTGCCGAGGTGCAGGCCGAGGTCCACGCGCTGCTCGCGTTGACGCCGCTGGCGGACGCGCCGGTGCTCGCGGTGTCGGCGGCCACCGGCGAGGGCATCGATGCACTGCGCGCACGGCTGCTCGACGTCGCCCGCGAGGAACGCACACGCGAAGGCGACCTGGCCTTCCGCCTCGCGGTCGACCGCGCCTTCACGCTCTCCGGCGTCGGCACCGTCGTGACCGGCACCGTCTTCAGCGGCACGGTGCGCATCGGCGACGAGCTTCGGATCGCGCCTCGCGAGCGCACGGTGCGGGTGCGCGGCATCCATGCCCAGAACATGCAGGCCGAGACGGCGCACGCGGGGCAGCGCTGCGCGCTCGCGCTGGCCGGCGTGGCGAAGGACGAGGTGCATCGCGGCGACTGGGTCTGCGCGCCCCCCATCGCGCTGGCGACCGACCGCATCGACGTGCTGCTTGCGCTGTGGCCGGACGAAGCCAAGCCGCTGCGCTCGGGCGCCACGGTGCACGCGCACCTGGGCGCGAGCGATGTGATGGCCTCGGTGGCGCTGCTCGACCGCGATGCGCTGGCGCCCGGTGAAACGGCGCTGGCCCAGCTGGTGCTGCGCGAGAAGGTCGGCGCCTGGCACGGCGACCGCGGCGTGCTGCGCGACGCCTCGGCCACCCGCACCGTGGCCGGCGTGCATGTGCTCGACCCCTTTGCGCCGGCGCGCTACCGGCGCACGCCCGAAAGGCTGCGCACGCTCGCGGCCTGGGCCATCGACGACCGGGCGCCACGCGTTGCGGCGTTGCTGCACAACGCGCCGCTGGGCATCGACACCGCACGGCTGGCGCGTGCGCTCTCGCTGGCGGACGAGGCAGCGCTGCCGCTGCCCGACGACGCGCTGCGCATCGCGCACACCGCCATCGCGCAGGAACACCTCGATGCGCTCGAAGAACAGATCGTCGAACGGCTGGCCGACTTCCACCGCACGGCGCCCGACGAGGTCGGCCCCGATGCGCGCCGCCTCCAGCGGCTCGCCGCCCCCCGCGCCGACGATGCACTGTGGCGCCACGTGCTCGATGCGCTGGCCGCCCGCGGTGCATTGGCGCGCAGCGGCACCTGGCTGCACCTGCCCAACCACGCGGCGCGCCTCGGCGAAGCCGAGCAGAAGCTCGCGCAAAAGCTGCTGCCCAGGCTGGCCGACGGCGGCTTCGATCCGCCCTGGGTGCGCGACCTCGCCAAGGACTGCGGCGCGAGCGAGCCGATGGTGCGGCAGACCCTCGCAAGCCTCGCACGGCGCGGCGAGGCCTTCCAGGTGGTGAAGGACTTGTACTATCCGCTGGCGACCATCGAACGGCTGGCCGGACTGGCGCGCGATTGCCTCGCGCAGCCCGAAGGCCTGCAGGCGGCGAGCTTTCGCGATGCGACGGGCCTGGGCCGCAAGCGCGCGATCCAGTTGCTCGAATTCTTCGACCGTGTGGGCTACACGCGGCGCGTGAAAGACACGCACCTGCTGCGGCCCGATACGACACTGTTTGGAGCCGGCCCGTGACAACAGGGCCGCATGGGAGGGGATCGTCCCTGGTGGGGCGGCTGGGCTTCAAACCCAGTGGGTGGCGCCATGCGTCGCCGGGAAGGTTCGACTCCTTCCCCCTTCCGCCGTCGGGTGGGCATTCGCCTGCTGCGCGATTCGATCTCGCGCCTGCGATGCTCGACGTACCCATGTACGTCTGCGCTTCTCGGCGCAAGCTCGAACCGCTCGCGACGGCGACTGCCCACCCGACGCGCTGGCGCGGGTCCGCCCTCGATTCAGGGCGTGACGCGCAGCGATGGCTTTCCGGACTCGGTGCGGCCAATGACAGCCGCCTGCGCGAAGCCTTCCCTGCGGAAGATCTCCAGCACTGCATCGACGGCCTCGGGCGCACAGCTCACGAGCAGGCCGCCGGAGGTCTGCGGGTCGCTCAACAGGTCCTGAGCGGTGGCCGGCAGGCCTGCAGCCAGCGCCACGTCGGCGCCGTAGCCCGCCCAGTTGCGGCCGGACGCGCCGGTGACGAAGCCCTCGGCGGCCATCGCCGCCACGTTGTCGAGCAACGGCACCTTCGACCATTCGACCACCGCCGTGAGCTTCGCGCCGCGCGCCAGCTCGAGCGTGTGGCCGGCCAGGCCGAAACCGGTGACGTCGGTCAGCGCATGCACGCCGTCGAGCGCCGCGAGCGCGATGCCCGGCGTGTTGAGCCGGGTCGCGTTGTCGATCAACTGGCGGTAGCCGGCCTCGGACAGCTGCGCCTTCTTGAGCGCGGCCGACAGCACGCCGACGCCCAGCGGCTTGCCCAGCACCAGCACGTCGCCGGCCTTCGCATCGGCATTGCGCCGCACGCGGTCCGGGTGCACCAGCCCCATCGCGACGAGGCCGTAGATGGGCTCGACCGAATCGATGGTGTGGCCGCCCGCAATCGGAATGCCGGCCGCGCGGCACACGTCCTGCCCGCCGCGCACGATCTCGGCGATCACCTCCACCGGCAGCTGGTTGATCGGCATCGCCACCAACGCCAGCGCCATGATCGGCCGGCCACCCATCGCATACACGTCGCTGATGGCGTTGGTGGCTGCGATGCGCCCGAACTCGTAGGGGTCGTCCACGATGGGCATGAAGAAGTCGGTGGTCGCGATCAGCGCCTGCTGGTCGTTGAGCCTGTAGACTGCCGCGTCGTCGGCGGTCTCGATGCCCACCATGAGCTCGGGCGGGATCATTCCCCCCGCGTGGTTCTTCAGGATCTGCGACAGCACGCCGGGCGCGATCTTGCAGCCGCAGCCGCCCCCATGCGAGAAGCTGGTGAGCCGCAGCGGCGCCAGCGGATTCAGGAGCGTGGAGGGTGCGGCATCGGTCATGACGGCGATTCGGTCGGATGAGACAAGCCGCAATTATCGAAGCCCTGCCCGCGTTGCGCCCGCCACCGCCGATACACCCTTTTTTCATCACCACCACAGGCATCCCATGAACATGCTCTCCCGACTGGCGCTTGCGCTGACCGTCTCCTTCGCCAGCTTCGGCGCGCTCGCCCAGGGCGTGCTGCGCGTGTCGGCCATTCCGGACGAGGCCCCCACCGAGCTGCAGCGCAAGTTCACCCCGCTGGGCGACTACCTCAAGAAGGAAACCGGCATGGACGTGCAGTTCACGCCCGTGACCGACTACGCCGCCGTGGTCGAAGGCCTGGCGACGAACAAGATCGACATGGCCTGGCTGGGCGGCTTCACCTTCGTGCAGGCGCGCATCCGCACCAACGGCGGCGCGGTGCCGATCGTGCAGCGTGCGGAAGACGAGGTGTTCACCAGCAAGTTCATCGTGCCGGTCGACAGCACCGCCAGGACGCTGGCCGACCTGAAGGGCAAGACCTTCGCGTTCGGCGCGCCCTCGTCCACCTCGGGCAGCCTGATGCCGCGCTACTTCCTGCTGCAGGCCGGCATCAACCCCGAGAAGGACTTCAAGACGGTCGCGTTCTCGGGCGCACACGACGCCACGGTGGCCTTCGTGGCGGCCTCGCGCGCCGAAGCGGGCGTGCTCAACGCCTCGGTGTGGGAGAAGCTGGTCGAATCGAAGAACCCCAACGCCGCCAAGGTGCGCGTGCTCGCGACCACGCCGACCTACTACGACTACAACTGGACGGTGCGTCCCGGCCTCGACCCGGCACTGACGAAGAAGCTGACCGATGCCTTCCTGAAGCTCGATCCGGCCAACCCGGCGCACAAGGAAATCATGGCACTGCAGCGCGCGAGCAAGTTCATTCCGACCCAGTCGTCGAACTACGACGGCATCGAGACGGCGGGCAAGTCGGCCGGCCTGATCAAGTAAGGCTGCGTCGATGAGTTTTTCGCTGGAAGGCGCGGGCGTGGTGCACCCCAACGGCCAGCGCGCGCTGGCCGGGGTGACGCTCTCCGCGCGCGAAGGCGAACGGATCGCCGTCATCGGCCCCTCGGGCGCCGGCAAGACCACCCTGCTGCGCGTGCTCGGGGCGGCGCTGCGTCCGGGCGAAGGCAACGTGCAGGCGCTGGGCGCCAGGCCCTGGCAGCTGCCGGCCGGCGCGCTGAAGAAGCTGCGTGCGCGCATCGGCACCGTGCACCAGGCTCCGCCGATTGCGCCGCGCCTGCGCGTGGTCACGGCGGTGCTCGCGGGCCGCCTGGGCGAGTGGTCGACCCTGCGCGCGCTGGGTTCGCTTTTCTATCCGTCCGACATTGCCGGCGCGCACGAGGTCCTGTCGCGCCTGGCGCTGGAAGATCGCCTGTTCGACCGCTGTGACCGGCTCTCGGGCGGCCAGCTGCAGCGCGTGGGCATCGCGCGGGCGCTCTACCAGCGCCCGGCCCTGCTGCTGGCCGACGAGCCGGTGTCCGCGCTCGATCCGACGATGGCCGACGCAGCGGTCGGCCAGCTCGTCGCACACAGCGAATCGACGGGCGCCACGCTGGTGGCTTCGCTGCATGCGGTCGATCTGGCGCTGCGCTGGTTCCCGCGCATCGTCGGCATGCGCGGCGGGCAGGTGATGTTCGACCTGCCCACTGCGCAGGTCACGCCTGCGATGCTCGACACGCTCTATGCGAGCGAAGGCGGCGTGACGACCCAGAGGCCGCCGCCCTCGAGCGTCGCGCTGGAAGCAGCCTTCCACCGGCCGGACTGCCCTTGAACGCCGCCGCCACCCCACGCGACCCGCATGCCACGCGGCGGCTGGCCGGCTGGCTCACCGCGCTCGTCGTCGCGTGGCCGATGCTGGTGCTGTCCGAATTCAAGCCCTGGGCACTGTTCGGCAGCGGCAACCTGGCCGTCATCGGCGGCTTTCTGGCAGGCTTCTTTCCGCCCGAAGGCTCGCCCGCCTTCCTCGCGATGCTCGCCAAGGCCACCCTCGAAACGCTGGCCATGGCCACGGCCGGCACCGCGCTCGCGCTGCTGATCGGCGCGCCGCTGGCCTTCGTGACGACGCGCGCCCTTTCCATTTCCCGCATCGGCCCGGGACCCGGCCGCGTGCAGGCCGCGGTGGTGCGGCAGGCGGCGCGCTGGCTGCTGATGGTGCTGCGCGCCATCCCGGAAATCGTGTGGGCGCTGCTGTTCGTGCGCGCGCTCGGCCTCGGCCCGGCCGCCGGGGTGCTGGCGCTGGCCATCACCTACGGCGGCATGCTCGGCAAGGTCTATGCGGAGATCCTCGAATCGACCGACACGCGCCCCGCGCGCGCACTGCTCGAAAGCGGCAGCGGCCGGCTGGCGGCGCTGTGCTACGGCCTCTTGCCCCACACCGCGCAGGAGCTGGCCTCGTACACCGTGTACCGCTGGGAATGCGCGGTGCGCGCCTCGGTGGTGATGGGCTTCGTCGGCGCGGGCGGACTCGGCCAGTTGATGGACCAGTCGATGAAGATGCTCAACGGCGGCGAGGCGAGCAGCATCCTGCTGGTGTTCCTGGCGCTGGTGCTGCTGGCCGACCTGTTGAGCAACGCATTGCGAAGGCTGCTCGCATGAACAACCTGCCGCCGCGTCCGAGCCCCTGCCTGCGCTGCTGGTTCGCCGTGCTGCTGATCGCGGCAGCGGTGGTCGCGAGCTTCGTCTACCTCGGCATCGACTACCGCGCGCTCGGTTCGTCGGAGTCGCTGAAGCTGATGGGCAAGTTCATCGCCGAGTTCTTCCCGCCCGACCTGTCGCCGGATTTCCTGGCCAAGGTGGGCAGCGGCACCTTGCAGACGCTGGCGGTATCGGCGCTCGGAACCGTGCTGGCCGCCGTGGCGGGCGCCGTGCTCGCGCTGCCTGCCTCGGGCCGCGCCGGCTGGTTGCCGCGCCACGTCGCGCGCTTCGTCCTCAATTTCCTGCGCAGCGTGCCCGAGCTGGTCTGGGCCGCGCTGATGGTGCTGGCGGCCGGCATCGGCCCCTTCGCGGGCGCGCTGGCGCTGTCGCTGCACACCACCGGCGTGCTGGGCCGGCTGTTCGCCGAGAGCCTGGAGAACGCACCGCGCGAACCCGAGCATGCGCTGGCGCTGGCGGGCGCCGGCCCCGTGACGGCCTTCAGCTACGCCAGCCTGCCGATCGTGCTGCCGCAATGGGTGGCCTACACGCTCTACCGGTGGGAGATGAACATCCGCATGGCGGCCGTGCTGGGCTTCGTGGGCGGCGGCGGGCTGGGCCAGCTGCTGTACTTCCACCTGTCGATCTTCCAGCAGCAGCAGGCGATGACGGTGCTGATCGCGATGTTCGTGCTCGTGACCTTCGTCGACTTTGCGAGCGCTCGCTTGCGCCGCGGTTTAGGCCCTGCTTACGCGTGACAATCGGGGCATGAGGTTCCTGCCATGAGTCATCGTCAGCCCGTGCGGGTGGGCGACCGCCACGCCTTCGACACGATCATCGACGCCCGCTCGCCGGCCGAGTTCGCGCTCGACCACATTCCCGGGGCCATCAACTGTCCGGTGCTCGACGACGAGGAGCGCCACATCGTCGGCACCATCTACGTGCAGACCGGCGCCTTCGAGGCGCGCCGCGTCGGCGGCGCGATGGTCGCGGCCAACATCGCGAAGCACCTGCGCGAGACGCTGGCCGACCGGCCCGAAAAATGGAAGCCGCTGGTCTACTGCTGGCGCGGCGGCATGCGCAGCGGCTCGATGGTCACCTGGCTGCGGCTCGTGGGCTGGGACGCGCAGCAGCTCGCCGGCGGCTACAAGAGCTTTCGCCGGCACGTGATTTCGCAGATCGATTCGCTGACCCCGCAGCTCGACCTGCGCGTGATCTGCGGCGCCACGGGCAGCGCCAAGACGCGCGTGCTGCACGCGCTGGCCGCGCGCGGCGAACAAACCCTCGACCTGGAAGACTTCGCGCGCCACAAGGGCTCCCTGCTGGGCTCGCTGCCCGGCGTGCCGCAGCCTTCGCAAAAGCACTTCGAGACGCGCATCGCGACGGTGCTCGAAGCCATCGACCTCTCCCGTCCGCTGTACGTCGAGGGCGAGAGCATCCGCATCGGCCGGCTCTCGCTGCCGCTGCCGCTGGTGGCGCGCATGCGTGCCGCGCCCTGCATCGAGGTGGCGGCCACGCCCGAGGCGCGGCTGGCCTACCTGCTGCGCGACTACGCCTACCTGGGCGACGACCGCGACGCGCTGGCCGACAAGCTCGGCGTGCTGAAGGAAATGCAGGGCAAGGAAACGGTGGCGCGCTGGCAGCAATGGGCGCACGAGGCGAACCTGCCGAAGCTGTTCGCCGAGCTGATGGCGCTGCACTACGACCCGCATTACGAGAAGTCGCAGGAGCGCCACTTCCAGGCCTGGGAACGCCGCCGCAGCGTGGCGGCGAGCGACCTGAGCGATCAGGGCATCGAGGCCGTCGCCGACGCGATACTGAGGATGGGCGGCGCCCACTGACAAGGTGCGTGCGCATGGCAGGTTTTCTTGCTCCTGATCAATGGGGCTTGCCGTGGCGCCATCGACACTGGCGCCAATGCGGTTCGCGCGCCACGAGGAGAAGCACATGAACTGGAAAAACACCCCGCAGCGCTACAGCACCGTGCTCGTCGCGCTGCACTGGCTGATGCTGATCCTGCTGGTCGCCGTCTACGCCAGCATGGAACTGCGCGGCCTGGCGCCACGCGGCAGCGCGCTGCGCGGCGGCCTGAAGTCGCTGCATTTCTCGCTGGGCCTGTGCGTGCTGGCGCTGGTGACCGTGAGGCTCGCGGCGCGCTGGACGGCGGGCGCCGCGCCGCTCATCGACCCGCCGATGCCGCGCTGGCAGGCCGGGTTGGCGCGGTTCATGAGCGCGGCGCTGTACATCTTCATGATCGCCATGCCGGTGCTGGGCTGGCTGGCGCTGAGCGCGGACGACAAGCCCATCGGCCTCTTCGGCCTGGCTTTGCCGCCGCTGATTGCGCCGGACACGGGCCTGGCGCACCAGATCGAGGACATCCACGAGGCACTGGCCACGGTCGGCTATTTCCTGATCGGGCTGCACGCGGCCGCGGGGCTGTTTCATCACTATGTCGTCAAGGACAACACCTTGCGGCGCATTGGCCTCGGCGCCGGCCATCACCAGGCGGGGAGGCCTCGGTGACATCACTGCGCGCCCACCGCGAGCGGCATCGCGCCGACCGCGTCGGCTGGCTGCGTGCCGCCGTCCTGGGCGCCAACGACGGCATCGTCTCCACCGCCAGCCTGGTGCTCGGCGTGGCGGCCGCCGGTTCGAGCCACGGCGCCGTGCTCGTGAGCGGCATCGCGGGGCTGGTGGCCGGCGCCATGTCCATGGCTGCGGGCGAGTACGTCTCGGTGCACTCGCAAGCCGACACGGAAAACGCCGACCTCGCCCGGGAGCACCGCGAACTCGAGGAACAACCCGCCAGCGAGCTGAACGAACTCGCGGGCATCTATGTATCGCGCGGCTTGGCGCCCGACCTGGCCCGCCAGGTCGCCGTGCAGTTGATGGCGCATGACGCGCTCGGCACGCACGCGCGGGACGAGCTCGGGTTGTCCGACGCTGCCAGCGCCAGGCCCGTGCAGGCGGCCATGGCCTCGGCGGCCAGCTTCTCGGTCGGCGCCGGATTGCCGCTTGCGATCGCAGCCCTCGTTCCGGGCCCCGGCCTGGGCTACGTGGTGGGTGGTGCGTCGCTGGCTTTCCTGGCGCTGCTCGGCGCCGTTTCCGCCCGCGCCGGCGGTGCGCCCGTGCCGACGGCGACATGGCGCGTGACCTTCTGGGGCGCGCTGGCGATGGGGGTCACCGCCGGCATCGGCGCGCTGTTCGGCGCCGTGGTGTGACAGCGCCTCAGCGGCCGGGCCGGCCGGTGGCGTAGAGCACCCCACGCGGCGCGCGGCACAGCCCCCAGAAGCGCAGGCCACTCAGTTCGGCCATGCGCACGCCCATCGCGGTGGGCGCCGAGATGGTGGCCATTGCCGCGATGCCGAGACGCCCGCACTTGCGCACCAGTTCATGGCTGCCGCGGCTGGACATCAGCACGAAGCCCGGTTCTTCGAGACGGCCCGCCCGCGCCAACCGGCCCAGCAGCTTGTCGAGCGCGTTGTGGCGGCCCACGTCCTCCATCACGTCGGTGAGCTCGCCGTCCACCGTGGCCCAGCCGGCGGCGTGGATCGCGCCGGCTTCGGAATTCAGGACCTGTCGCGCGGGCAGTGCGGCGAAGGCGCGCAGCACGGTCTCGAGGTCGATGCGCTCGATCCAGTCGCGCGGCGGCACCGGTTGCGGCGTGAGGTCGAGCCCGGCAAAACTTTCGACGCCGCACACGCCGCATCCCGTGCGGCCTGCGAGGCTGCGGCGGCGGCCCTTCAGGCGCTCGAAGCTGCGGGTGGAGATGTCGAGCTGCACTTCGATGCCCGGCATGCCTTCGGGCAGTCCGGCCGAGACGGCATCGATGGTCTGCACCTCGATGCCGCGGCAGTCGGCGGCGCTGTCGAGGATGCCTTCGCTGAGCGCAAAGCCGAGCGCGAAATCTTCGAGGTCGAGCGGCGTGGCCATCATCACCGCATGCGAGACGCCGTTGAAGACCAGCGCCACCGGCACCTCGGCCGCCAGCGTGTCGCCGCGCACCGCGCCTTCAGGTGCCACGCCACGTTCGCCGAACACGCGCACGGCGTGCTGCGAGAGAGGCGGCAGGGTTTCGGATTCGGCGAGGTCTGGCGTGGACATGGGGGCTCCGCTTGGCCGGGCCATTGTCCGCTCAGTCGGGAATTTCGTCAGCAGGCGGCAGTGTTTGAACCTGCGCACGCCCCGGCGCCTGGAGGTGCGCGACCCAGCGGTCGTCGTGCTGCACCACCCGCACCCAGCCGGGGCCGCGCACGCCGCCGATGGCCGCGTCGCCCATCAGCGTGAGCCGGCGCATCAGCACGCTCGCGCCCTGCCCCAGCCGCTTGCCGAGGCGCGGCAGCGAGACGCCGGTGTCCTGCGGCGCCTGCGCCAGCATGCGCAGGATGGCGACCGAAAGACTGTCTTCGAGCAAAGCGCTCATGCTGCGGCCACCATGCCGTCCGCCTCGTCCTCCGCCAGCTTCTGGATCGGCAGCTCGTGCGGCACCAGCACCACGGGAATGGACTTCGACGTCGGCGTGCCCGCGTTCTCGGCCACCGACGACAGCGGCACCAGCGGATTGGTCTCGGGGTAGTAGGCCGCGATGTTGCCGCGCGGGATGTCGTAGGCCACCAGCTTGAAGCGGTCGGCGCGGCGTTCCTGGCCGTCGTTCCAGACGGTCTGCAAATCGACCCAGTCGCCATCCTTCATGCCCAGCGCGCGGATGTCCTCGGCGTGGATGAAGACCACGCGGCGCTGGCCGAACACGCCGCGGTAGCGGTCGTCCATGCCGTAGATGGTGGTGTTGTACTGGTCGTGCGAACGCGTGGTGAAGAGCGTGAAGACCAGCGTGTCGCGGATGCGCGCGCGGGCCCGGTGCGAGGGCGTGTCGCGCGGCACGGCATGCGTGAAGAACACCGCCTTCTTCGATGCGGTGGCCCACACGCGCTCGCTCGCGGTGTTGCGCAGGCGAAAGCCGCCGGGCACGGCGACGCGCGCGTTGAAGTCCTTGAAGTCGTCGAACACCGCTTCGATCTTGTCGCGGATGCGTGCGTAGTCCTCGACGAGCCAGAGCCACGGCGTGCGGCTGCGCGCGCCGATGGTGGCGGCCGCGAGCCGCGCCACGATGGCCGGTTCCGACAGCAGCAGCTCCGACGCGGGCGGGTTGATGCCCATCGAGATGTGCACCATGCTCATCGAGTCTTCCACCGTCACGCCCTGCGCACCGTTGGCCTGCATGTCGATCTCGGTGCGGCCCAGGCACGGCAGGATCAGCGCCTCGCGCCCGTGCACGATGTGGCTGCGGTTGAGCTTGGTGGTCACGTGTACCGTCAGGTCGCACTGGCGCAGCGCCTTCCAGGTCTGGTACGTATCGGGCGTGGCGGCCGCGAAGTTGCCGCCGAGCGCGAAGAACACGCGGCCCTTGCCGTCGAGCATGGCTTGAATCGCCTCGACCGTATCGACGCCGTTGCGGCGCGGCGGCTCGAAGCCGAACACCTGCTGCAGCCGGTCGAGCAGCGCCGCCGGCGGCTTCTCCCAGATGCCCATGGTGCGGTCGCCCTGCACGTTGCTGTGGCCGCGCACAGGGCAGGCGCCCGCGCCCTCGCGGCCCATGTGGCCGCACAGCATGAGCCAGTTGACGATCATCTGGATGGTCGCGACCGAGTGCTGGTGCTGCGTGATGCCCATGCCCCAGCAGGCAATGACCTTCTTCGCGCCGAGGTACACCTCGGCCGCGGCGCGCAACTGTTCTTCCGACAGGCCCGACTCCTGCACCAGCACCTCCCACGACTCGGCGCGCAGGTCGTCCGCCAGCGTCTCGAAGCCGGTGGTGTGCGTGGCGATGAAGGCATGGTCGAGCACCGGGGCCTCGCCGCGCGCGGTGGCCGCGTCCTCGCGCTCGATGACGTGCTTCATCATTCCCTTGACCGCCGCGAAGTCGCCGCCCACGCGCAGTTGGAAGTAGTGCGTGCTGATGGGCGTGGAGCCCATGGTCGCCATCTCGAGCTTGTCCTGCGGATCGGCAAAGCGCTCCAGCCCGCGCTCGCGCAGCGGATTGAAACTCACGATGCGCGCGCCGCGCTTGGAGGCCGCGCGCAACTCGCCGAGCATGCGCGGATGGTTGGTTCCGGGGTTCTGGCCGAAGATGAAGATGGCGTCGGCCTTCTCGAAGTCTTCGAGCGTGACCGTGCCCTTGCCCACGCCGATCTGCGGGCGCATGCCGCTGCCGCTGGGCTCGTGGCACATGTTCGAGCAGTCGGGGAAATTGTTGGTGCCGTACTCGCGCACGAACAACTGGTAGAGGAAGGCGGCTTCGTTGCTCGCGCGGCCCGAGGTGTAGAAGATGGCCTGGTCCGGGTCGGGCAGCGCATTCAGGTGGCGCGCGACGAGCGCGAAGGCGTCGTCCCACGAGACCGGCACATACCTGTCGCTGGCCGCGTCGTAGGCCATGGGGTGCGTGAGCCGGCCCTGGTCTTCGAGCCAGAAATCGCTTTGCTCGGCCAGCTGGGCCACCGTGTGCTTCGCGAACAGCTCGGGGCCGGCGCGGCGCGCGGTGGCTTCGGCGGCCACGGCCTTCACGCCGTTCTCGCAGAACTCGAAGGTCGAGGCATGGTTGCGGTCGGGCCAGGCGCAGCCGGGGCAGTCGAAACCGTCGGGCTGGTTGGCGGAGAGCAGCGTCTTCGCGCCCTTGAGGGGAATGTCCTGCCGCAGCAGCGCGTTCGTCACGCTGCGGAGGGCGCCCCAGCCGCCCGCCGGGCCCTTGTAAAACTCGATCTTCTGCTCACTGCTCATGGCAGCGAGTGTTCGCCGCGGGCTCGAAGAGCGTCAAATTGAATCGGGACATGCGGCGATTCAAAAAGGAAATGAAGCGGCCTCAGGTGCCTCGCGTGTCCTGCGTCAGGAGGCCGCGCAGCCTGCTGCGCAGCGGCGTCTCCGCGACGGCCGGCACGCCGGCCACTTCGCGCAACGCGACGTCGCGGCTCTCGGCCGTGTGCAGGTCGATCTCGCGCACCACCTGGCCGTCCTTGTAGACGAAGGCCACGTCGGCCAGCGCCAGCACGTCCTCGATGTCGTGCGTGATCATCAGCACCGGAATGCCCCACTGCCGGCGCACCTGCGCGAGCTCGTTGCGCAGCTCTGCGCGCAGCATGGGGTTGAGGGCGGCGAAAGGTTCGTCGAGCAGCAGCACCTGCGGCTGGCAGGCCAGCGCACGCGCCAGCGCCACGCGCTGCTGCTGGCCGCCGGAAAGCTTCTGCGGCCGGCTGTCGGCCAGCGCGGCGAGGCCGAAGCCTTCGAGCAGGGCCTGCACCGTCTCTGCCTCCTTCGGCGGCAGCCGGCGGCGGCGCCACGAAGTGAGGCCGAACGACACGTTCTCGCGCACCGTCAGGTGCGGGAACAGCGCATAGTTCTGGAACAGGTAGCCGATGCGCCGCTCGGGCGCGGGCACGTCGATGCGCTGCGCCGCGTCGTAGAGCGTGCGGCCGTCGAGCCGCACATGGCCTGCCGAGGGATGCAGCAGGCCCGCGATGGCCTGCAGCGTGAGCGACTTGCCCGCGCCCGACGGCCCGTAGAGCGCGGCAAAGGGAACGCCGGTCTGGAAGCGCGCGGCCAGGTCGAAGCGCCGTGCGCCGTCCCGGACCGTGAGCTTCAGATCGACGTCGATCATGGCTTGCCGAATCCGTAGCGGGTCAGCACGGCCCGCGCGACATCGGTGGACAGGAAGGCGATGAAGTCGCCGGCCAGCGCCTTCTGCCTGCTCTCGGCCACCACCGCGATGGGGTAGCTCACGGGCGTGTGGCCCGAAGGCGTGAGCGCGACCTTGACCTTGTCGCCCGCCACGGCCGCATCGGTGCGGTAGACGAAACCGGCCTCGACCTCGCCGCGGCTCACGTAGTCGAGCACCTGGCGCACGCTGTCGGCCTGCACGAACTTGGGTTCGAGCACGGTCCAGAGGCCGGCACCGTCCAGCACCTGCTTCGTGTAGCGGCCGACCGGCACGGTGGCGGTCTTGCCGACGGCGATCTTCTTCACGCCGGCACCGGCCAGTTCCTGCAGCGACGTGATGCCCACGCCTTCCTTCGCGGGCTCGATCAGCACCAGGCTGTTGCTCACGAAGTTCTTGCGCGTGGCGGTGTCGATCAGCTTCTGCTCGACGCCGCGGTTCATGGTGTCCTGGTCGGCGCTGGCGAACACGTCGACCGGCGCGCCCTGTCCGATCTGCTGCAGCAGCACGCCCGAGGCCGCGAAGTTGAAGCGCACCGTGGCGCCCGGCTTGGACGCCTCGAACTTGGGCCCGATCTCCTTGAACGCATCGGTCAGGCTGGCGGCCGCGGACACCGTGATCTGCTGCGCGGCGGCCGCCAGCGGCAGGGCCAGCGCAAGAACGACGGACAAGAGGCGAAACGGGTGCATCTGCAACTCCAGGGAGATGATTGAAGAACGAAATCAGCGAAGCGAGAAGAAGCGGTTCGACAGCACGAGTACGACGATCGACAGCACCGAGGTCACGATGACCAGCAGCAGCGCCAGGTCGTCATGCCCGGCCTGCACCGCGTCGTAGATGGCCATCGACAAGGTCTGGGTCTGCCTGGGAATGGAGCCCGCCACCATCAGCGAGGCGCCGAACTCGCCCATGGCCCGCGCGAATGCGAGCAGCGTGCCGGCCAGGATGCCCGGCCAGGCCAGCGGCAGCGTCACGCGCAGGAACACCGAGAACGGCGACTGGCGCAGCGTGCTGGCCGCGGCCTCGAGCGAGCGGTCGACGTTCGCGAAGGCGGCGCTGGCCGACTTGAGCACCAGCGGCAGCGCAACCACGGCCGAGGCGACCACGGCGCCATGCCAGCTGAAGATGATCGTGTAGTCGAGGTGCTCGCGCAGCCAGGCGCCCAGCGGGCTGCGGCGCCCTGCCGCCACCAGGATGGCGTAGCCGATGACCGTGGGCGGCAGCACCAGCGGCAGCATGAACACCGCCTCGAGCACGGTGCGGCCGAAGAAGCGCTTGCGCGCGAACACCCAGCCCAGCGCCACGCCCGCGATCAGCGCCAGCACGGTCGCGACCGCGGCGACCTTGAGCGACAGGACCAGGGGCGACCAGTCGGTCGAGGCGATGAGTACGTTCGTCGTGTTCATTGGAATACGGCGGGATTGTTGCACGATGAGCCTGAAGGTTTCCACGAGGGTGCACGAATCCCTCAGTCTTCATATACTGCGGGATATAGCGTTGCAGAACTGCAAGCCCATGCACCCATCCGCCCACGACACCGTTGTCCGATCGATCTCCGGCAGGCCGGAGCTTCGCCACGTGACGCGGGTCCGGGAATGGCGCATCGAGCGCGCCATCGACTCCGACGGTTTCGTGATCTCCATCATCGCCCCCGGCGGCGAAAGCCAGTCCTTCCTCGTGGCGCAGACCGACGCCCACGACATCGGGGAAGTCCTGCGCCGCCAGGCGGTGTGGACCGACCGCGAGGCGCGGTGACACCGATGTGGCGGCACATGACCGGTGCGGAACGCATCCTCGAAGTCCTGCTGACGCGGCGCTCGGTGTCGCCGCGGCGGCTGCAGCCGCCCGGCCCCAATCCCGACGAGCTCGACGCCATGCTCCAGGCCGGCCTGCGCGCGCCCGACCATGGCGGGCTGCACCCGTGGCGCGTGATCGAGTTCCGCCCGCAGAACCGCGAGGCGCTGGCCGGGTGCTTCGAGCAGGAGAAGCTGCGGCGCGATCCGCTGACCAGCCCTTCGGACCTGGAGCGGGCGCGCGAGCACGCCACGCGGCCTCCGATGCTGCTGGGCTTCGTGGTGTCGCCGCGCGAGCGCAGCAAGATCCCCGGCCGCGAGCAATGGCTCTGCGCGGGCGCGGCGCTGGGCAACATCCTGAGCGCGGCGCACCAGCTGGGCTATGGCGCCATCGTGCTGAGCGGCGAACGCTGCTTCGACGAGACGCTGGCGCGGCAGCTGGGCGTGCAGCCCGGTGAACACCTGGTGGGCTTCATCAGCGTGGGCACCATCCAGGAAGCGCCGCCGCAGGCCCGCGAGACGCTGTCGCAGGAGGTGTGGTCGTGCTGGCAGGGGGACTGCATGCCGGACGCCCCCGATCCACCCCTGCTGCCGGCGGACCGGCCGCCCGGCGGCTGACCGGCCTGCGTGCCGAGCCAGCCACACGGCCGCTCCCGGGACTCAGGGTGCCAGCAGCCGCGTCAACGCCCGGATGTCCGCGGCCGTGGCCAGCTTCGCGGCGTTCTCGATGGCGCGGTAATGCTTGACGATTTCCTCGCCCACCGGCGTGAGCGCCGTGCCGCCGCCGCGCGAGCCGCCGGCGGCGGTGTTCACCGCGGGCGAAGCCAGGGCCTGGTTCATCTCGTCGATCAGCACCCAGGCCCGGCGGTACGACATGCCCAGCAGGCGGGCCGCCGCGGAGATCGAACCGGTCTCCGCCACCGCTTCGAGCACGGCGATCTTGCCGGGGCCGATGGCGATGGCATCGTCCCGATAGACGCGCAGGCGGAACTGGACTTTGGATTTCATGCCGAGGGGGGTGAGGCGCGGGAACAGCGGTGGCGCGAAGGGTAAACCATGCCGCCGCCATTGTCCGCCCCCAGCCGCCGGCGCCATGTCGGCACGGACATCACGGGCCGGCGGGCGCATGCCCTGCCGGCCGCGCCGTTCAATGGAAGAACTTGGCTGCGCTGACGAGCGTCTTGTAGACGCCCCAGGCGAGGGGAATGCCCACCGCCACCCAGGCCAGAGCCACCACCGCCGGGCTCACGGTGTCTGCACCGCCCGAGCCGCTGCCCACTTCGGCCGCCGAGGCCTTCTCGTGCGCCAGCTTCTTCTCGACGGCCAGTTCGGCGTCGGTCATGAAGTGCCTGTCGGCCACCGGGCGCACCAGCAGGTTGGCGATGAAGCCGATCGCCAGCATGCCCACGAGGATGTACATGGTCTGGTTGTAGACCTGCTCGCGCGGCAGGCCCAGGCCCAGCTGGTACTCGCGCATGTAGTTCACCACCACCGGGCCGAGGATGCCGGCCGTGGCCCACGCCGTGAGCAGGCGGCCGTGGATCGCGCCCACGAACTGCGTGCCGAACAGGTCGGCCAGGTAGGCCGGCACCGTGGCGAAGCCGCCGCCGTACATCGACACGATCACGCAGCAGGCGCCCACGAACAGCAGCTTGCTGCCCGCGCCGGCCGACGACGGAATGCTCGCGTACAGGATGCCGCCGAGCACGAAGAACACCGTGTAGGTGAGCTTGCGGCCCAGCTTGTCCGACAGGCTCGCCCACACGAAGCGCCCGCCGATGTTGAAGAGCGAGAGCAGCGCGGTGAAGCCGCCGGCCACCGCGGCAATCGCCGCGAGCTGCGTCTTGTCGAGCTGGCCGAACTTCTGCGGCACGCCGATCAGCGCGCCGCCGAACACCTCCTGCAGCATCGGCGAGGCCATGCCGATCACGCCGATGCCGGCGCTCACGTTCATGCACAGCACCAGCCACACGAGCCAGAACTGCGGAATGCCCCACACCTTCTTCACGTGCACGTGGCGCTGCGTGATCATGGTGTTGCTGGTCTGCGCCGGGGGCGGCGTCCAGCCTTCCGGCTTCCAGCCCGAGGGCGGCACGCGGTAGCCCAGGGCGCCGGCCATCATGAAGACGAAGTAGCCCAGCGCCATGACGATGAAGGTCTGCATCACGCCCACGTCGGTGGAGGTGGAGAAGCGCTTCATCAGGTCGACCGCGAGCGGCGAACCGATCATCGCGCCGCCGCCGAAGCCCATGATGGCCATGCCGGTCGCCATGCCGCGGCGGTCGGGGAACCACTTGATCAGCGTGCTCACCGGCGAGATGTAGCCGAGGCCGAGGCCGATGCCGCCGATCACGCCCGAGCCGAGGATCATCAGCCAGAACTGGTGCAGGTGAATGCCCAGTGCCGACAGCAGCATGCCGCCGCACCAGCACAGCGCCGACACCACGCCGGCCTTGCGCGGCCCAGCGCGTTCGAGCCAGCCGCCCCACAGGGCCGCCGAGCAGCCGAGGAAGACGAAGAACAGCGTGTACATCCAGCCGAGCGTGGCCACGCGCCAGTCGCAGTTCGTGGCGAAGAGTTCGGCGAAGAAGCTCATCTCCTTGGCGCAGGCCTGTGCGCCGGTGCCGGCCGTGCCGAGCGCCTTCGACAGCGGCAGCCAGAACACCGAGAAGCCATAAGCCATGCCGATGCACAGGTGGATGGCCAGCGCGGCGGGGGGCACCAGCCACCGGTTGAAGCCGGGGCCCGCGATGATGCGTTCTTTTTCCAGGAAGCCGGGTTGCGGTTGCGCCCCTCCTCCGACGATGCGATCTCCCTCGAGAACGCCTGCAGTTGAACCCGCCATATTTCTCCTAGTTGGCCGAACGTGTAACTTTTGTGTTGAATCCGGGCCGCGGAGTGTGTCCGAACGTTTTACACGCCGTCAAATTCGATCGGCGCATGAGTCGATTCAATAATTAAATGCCCCGGAGCGGGGCAGGCACGGCGCTCAGTCGCCGAGGGTGCCGCTGTGCAGCCGGACCTGCTCCTGCCATTCCGCGGTCTGCAGGAAAGCCAGCGCGGCTTCGAGCGCGCGCGAAGCGCGCACACCGTCCTGCGTCATGAAGCCGATCGGCGTCTGCACGTCGGGCGCCACCAGCGGCAGCGCCTCCAGTTCGCGGTGGCTGCGCACGGCCGCCACCATGGCGCCCGGCAGCACGCTGCTGACCGTGCCGGCGCTCACGGCCAGCGTCAGCGTGAGCACCGAGTTGGTCTCGATGGCCGGCGCCACCGGCACGCCGGCCTGGCGCAGCGCCTGGTCCATGATGGCGCGGTTGTGCATGTCGGTCGTGAGCAGGCACAGCGGCAGCTTGCCTGCCTCGGCCCAGGCGATCGGCTGGCCGATGCGCAGTTCGTCCGGCGAGGGCGTCTCGGCGCGCCGCAGCAGGAAGTAATGCTCGATGCTCTGCGGCCAGGCCGTGAGCTTGATGCCCGGCAGGTGCATGCGCTCGGTGTAGCCCAGCGCGAGGTCGATCGCGAGGCTTTCGAGCCCGGTCTCCAGCTCCTGCGAACTCATCGACAGCACGGCCGGCAGGATGCCCGGATGGCGCTCATTCAGCATGGCCGCGAAGCGCGAGAGCATGGGAATGGCGGTGGGCACCGCGGCCATCCGCAGGCGCCCGTGCGGGTTGTCCGCGTCGCTGCGCAATTCCTGCAGCAGCACCTCGTTGTCGCGCAGCATGCGCTGCGCGGTGGCCAGCACGCGCTCGCCCTCGTGCGTGAGGCCGACGTAGACACGGGCCCGCTTGACGATGACGACGCCGAATTCGGTTTCGAGGGCGCGCAGTGCATTCGAGAGCGCCGGCTGGGTGATGTGGCAGGCCTGCGCGGCGCGGCCGAAGTGCTTGTGCTCGTTCAGGGCCACCAGATAGCGCATCGAGGCCAGCAGGTTCATGCCGGGCGCTCCGTTGCGCGGTGCTTTTGTTCGGGGCGCTGTTGTTCGGGGCACGTGCACAGGCCACCGGGTGCACGATGGGCGCAGCGCTCGTGCGGGCCGATCAACGACTGCTCTGAGCGCACGTCAAACACAACGCGACCACTCGAAAACCAGGGCTTCATCCCCTAAGTGTTCTTGCTGATCGAAATCGTCGGGAACTTCGACGAGAAGTCCTTGGCCTTCTCCGAGATCCCCACGGCCACGCGCCGTGCCACCGCCTTGTAGATGCCGGCAACTTCACCTTCGGGATCGGACACCACGGTGGGCGCGCCGCTGTCGGCCTGCAGGCGGATCTGGATGTCCAGCGGCAGCGCGCCGAGGTATTCCATCTGGTACTCGGCCGCCATCTTCTTGCCGCCGTCGGCGCCGAAGATGTGCTCGGCATGGCCGCAGTTGGAGCAGACGTGCACCGCCATGTTCTCGACGATGCCGAGGATCGGCACGCCGACCTTCTCGAACATCTTGATGCCCTTCTTGGCGTCGAGCAGCGCGATGTCCTGCGGCGTGGTGACGATCACCGCGCCCGTCATCGGCACGCGTTGGCTCAGCGTGAGCTGGATGTCGCCGGTGCCCGGCGGCATGTCGACGATCAGGTAGTCGAGGTCTTTCCAGTTGGTCTGGCGCAGCAGCTGCTCCAGCGCTTGCGTGGCCATGGGGCCGCGCCAGATCATGGCCTGGTCCTGGTCCACCAGGAAGCCGATCGACATCACCTGCACGCCGTGGCGCGCCATCGGCTCCATGGTCTTGCCGTCGGCGCTGTCGGGGCGGCCCTCGATGCCCATCATCATGGGCTGGCTGGGGCCGTAGATGTCCGCGTCGAGCAGGCCGACGCTGGCCCCTTCGGCGGCCAGCGCGAGCGCCAGGTTGGCGGCGGTGGTGCTCTTGCCCACGCCGCCCTTGCCCGAGGCCACCGCGATGATGTTCTTGACGTTGGGCATCAGCTGGACGCCGCGCTGCACCGCGTGGCTGATGACCTTGGTGAGAATGTTGACCGACACGTTTTCCACGCCCGGCACGGTCTTGGCCGCGGCCACCAGTGCCTTGCGGATGGCCGCGTGCTGGCTCCTCGCGGGATAGCCCAGCTCCAGGTCGAACGACACGTCGCCCTCTGCGATCTGGAGGTTCTTGAGCGACCGGGTCGCCGCGAATTCTTTGCCGGTGTTAGGGTCTGCGACGGCCTTGAGCGCGTCCATGAGCCCTTCGGGGGTGAGTGCCATTGATCTAACTCCTGAATGGCAGGTAGTCTAAGGCGCTCTCCAAGCCCTCACCGATCAGCTTCCCAAAAACCGAAAATGCCAGAGACAAGCCCCGCCACCGGCCTTCTGCTCACAGGGGGCGGCGCACGGGCGGCCTACCAGGTCGGTGTGCTCGAAGCCATTGCCGACATACGGCGCGGCGCGGGCCCGGCCGCCGGCACCGGCAATCCCTTTCCCGTCATCACCGGCACCTCGGCCGGCGCCATCAACGCAGCGGCGCTCGCCTGCGGCGCCGACGACTTCGACCGCGTGGTGGCGGACATCGCACAGGTCTGGAGCAACTTCCGCGCAGAGCAGGTGTACCGCGCCGATTCGCTCTCGGTGATCGGCAGCGGCGCGCGCTGGCGCATGCTGCTCGGGCTCGGCCGCGTTGCCGCCAACTGGATGCGCATCAAGCCCCGATCGCTGCTCGACAATGCGCCGCTGGCCCAGCTGCTGCAGCGCATGGTGCCGCTCGACCGCCTGCCGCAGCTCATGCGGCAGGGCCATGTGCAGGCGCTGGCCGTGACCGCATCGAGCTACAGCTCGGGCGAGCACGTCACCTTCTTCGAGGCCGCGGTGCCGATGGAGCCCTGGGTGCGCTCGCAGCGCCTCTCGGTGCGCGACCGCATCACGCATGCGCACCTGCTGGCGTCCTCGGCCATTCCCTTCGTGTTCCCGGCCACGGCGCTGCCGATGCAGGACCACACCGAGTACTTCGGCGACGGCTCGATGCGCCAGTCGGCCCCCATCGCGGCGGCCATCCACCTCGGCGCCCGGCGCATCCTGGTGATCGGCGCGGGCCGCATGCACGAGCCGCGCGAGACCCCCGCGCCCAACACCTACAGCGGCTATCCGACGATGGCGCAGATCGCGGGCCACGCGCTGTCCAGCATCTTTCTCGATGCGCTGGCGGTCGACATCGAGCGGCTGCGCCGCATCAACCACACGCTGGGGCTGATTCCCGAGGAAGCGCGCGCCTCGAGTTCGCTGCGCCCGCTCGACCTGCTGGTGATCTCGCCCTCCGAGCGCCTCGACGTGATCGCGGCACGCCACGTCGATGCGCTGCCCGGCGCGGTGCGGCACCTGCTGGGCGGCTCGAAGGTGGCGGCCGACGTGAAGGGCGGCGCGCTCGCGAGCTACCTGCTGTTCGATTCGGCCTACACACGCGAACTGATGGCGCTCGGGCGTGCCGACGCGATGAAACAGCGCGACGAGGTGCTGCGCTTCTTCGGGTGGGTGCCGGCCTGAGCCCGCGGCCTTCAGCCGACCGGGCCCGGCTGCTCGTCGGCCAGGGCGAGCAGCACGTCGAGAAGCACATTCGCGCCATGCACCAGGTCGGCCGGCGCGGTGTGCTCCCGCGGGTTGTGGCTGATGCCCTTTTCGCTCGGCACGAAGATCATCGCGGCCGGGCAGATGCGGGCCATCATCTGCGCGTCGTGTCCGGCGCCGGAGGTCATCCGGCGGTGCGTCAATCCGCGCGCGTGGGCCGAGGCTTCGATGCGGCGCACCAGGCGGCTGTCGAACACCACGGGCTCGAAGCGGGCCAGCGGCCGGGCCTGGATGGCGACGCCCTCCTGCCGTTCGAGCTGAAGCAGGTACTCGGCGAGCTCCGCTTCGGCGCACTTCAACGCGTCCTCGTTGGTGTTGCGCAGATCGACCGTCAGCGTGGCGCGCGCCGCGATCACGTTGATGAGATTGGGATGCAGGTCGACGGCCCCCACCGTGGCGACCTGGCTGCCGCCATGGCGGCGCGCCAGCTCGCGCACGAACACCGCGATAGCGGCCGCGCAATAGCCTGCGTCATGACGCAGGCGCATGGGCGTGGTGCCGGCGTGGTTCGACTGCCCGGTGATCGCGATCTCCTGCCACGAGATGCCCTGCAGGTCTTCGACGGCGCCGATGGTGATGCCCTCGGCCTCCAGCACCGGCCCCTGCTCGATGTGCAGCTCGACGAAGGCATGCGGCACGAGGGCGCCGCAGGGCATGTCTCCCGCGTAGCCGATGCGCACGAGCTCGTCGCCGAGCCGTGCGCCGTCGGTGCCGACCGTGTCGAGGGCCGCCTGCAGCGGATGGCCGCCGGCGTGCACCAGCGAACCCAGCATATCCGGCATGAAGCGCACGCCCTCCTCGTTCGTGAAGGCCGCGACCACGAGCGGGCGCAGCGTCCGGCGCTGGCGCTCGTTGAGCCAGCGCACCACCTCGAGCCCGGCCATCACGCCGTAGTTGCCGTCGTAGCGGCCGCCGGTGGCGACGGTGTCGATGTGCGAGCCCGTCATCACCGGGGCCGCATCGGTCGTGCCGGGCCGGATGCCGAAGATGTTGCCGATCCGGTCGACGCGAACCGCGAGGCCCAGCTCCTTCATCCAGCGCACGAGCTGGTCGCGGCCTTGCCGGTCGGCGTCCGTCAGCGCGATGCGGCACACGCCGGTGTTCTCCAGCGCGCCGATGGCGGCGTGCCGGTCGATGCGTGCGATGAGGGCCTCGGGGGCGATGCCTTCGCGAGCCAGCCATTCCTTCTGCATGGCAACGACCTCTTCGCCGGAGCGGCCCGTGAGCGACCGGTAGACGCCCGGTGCAGTCGCACCCTCGGTGCTGAACAGCAGCACGCGGGCGTCGGCGCCGAGGCGTGCCGCCCGACGGGCTGCCGGGTCCGCCATCAGCGCCTGCAGCGCTGCCAGGCCCGCCGCGCCGGATTCACCGCTCAGCACGGGCACGTCGCCGGCCTCGCCGGTCGCGAGCGTGCGCATCGCGCGCTCGGCCTGGGCATCGGTGACGGTCATGAACAGGTCGACCACCGGCTGCAGGAAGCGCCAGGCGAGCGGCGAGGTCTCGCCGCAGGCCAGGCCGGCCATCACCGAATCGACGGTGCCCGTGGCACGGTCGGGCCGGCCGCTGCGGGCGCTCTGCAAAAGGCAGTCCGCCTGCTCGGGCTCGACGACGATGAAGGTCGGCCGCGCGGCCCCGTAGCGTTCCCAGAAGTGGCTCGCCACGCCCGCCGCCAGCCCGCCGACGCCGCCCTGGACGATGACGTGCGTGAACGGGCACGGCGCCTCGGCCGCCGTGTTCTCGAGCAGCTCGTCGGCGAGGATGCCGTAGCCCTGCATGACGTCGCGCGGAATCTCCTCGTACCCGTCGTAGGAGGTATCGGAAACCACCTCCCAGCCGTTGAGCTTCGCCAGCCGCGCGGCCTCCTCCACCGATTCGTCGTAGTTCCCCGGGATGCGGACCACCTCGGCGCCGAGCGCGGCGATGGGCGCTTCGCGTTCCGCGCTGACCTGCGCATGCAGCACGATGACGCAGCGGCAGCCGATGCTCTGTGCGGCCGCGGCCAATGCCCGGCCGTGGTTGCCGTCCGTGGCGCTGATGACGACGAAGTCGCGCAGCGCCTGTGCGTGGTGGCCGGCGAAGAGATCGGCGGGCGTCCAGCCGCGATCGGGCCAGCGCCGCAGGACGAGCCGCAGCAAGGCCACGGGCGCGCCGAGCACCTTGAAACTGCCCAGCGCCGAGCGCCTCGACTCGTCCTTGACCACCACTTGGCCCACGCCCAGCTGCTTCGCAAGCAGGGGCAGCGGCCACGCCGGCGTCGGATGCGGCGCCAGCCGGCTCCAGCTCGACAGCCACTGCCGGCTCTCCCTGCCTCGCGCGATGTTCATCACCTCGCGCAAGGACGCGTCGTAGCTGCACCGGCGCGCCTGTGAATTGGCAAAGAACAGCATGTCTCAGGCTCTCCTGTCGTCGTTTTTCGGAAGGCGCAGGCGGACGATTTCCGCGAAATAGCGGGCGCCTGTCGTCAGCACGTCGTCGTTGAAGTCGTAGCTGCCGTTGTGCAGCGGCGTGCTGCCGGGCTCGCCTTCGGCACCATTGCCGAGGAACACGAAAGCGCCCGGCACGGCTTTCAGGAAGGCGCCGAAGTCCTCCGAGATCATCATCGGCGCCACGTTGGCATCGACGTTCTCCGCCCCCACGACGGCCGTCGCAGCCGCCACCGCCGTCGGCACGCACCCGGCCCAGTTCACGGTGGGCGCGAACTCGTGCGTGTAGCCGAAATCGCATTCGGCGCCGTGCATGCGGCAGATGCCCTCGCTGATCTCGCGCATGCGGGCGGCCAGCATCTTCTGCACGGCGGGGTCGTAGCTGCGCGTATCGCCCTTGATGACCACGTTCGACGGAATCGCATTGCGGATGCCGTCGGTGATGAACTCGGTGCACGAGATCACGGCCTGCGCGCCGGGGTCGAGCGTGCGCGACACGACGGTCTGCAGCGCCAGCACGATCTGTGCGCCGATGACGATCGGGTCGATGCCCATGTGCGGCCGCGCGGCATGCGTGCCGCGGCCCTTTACATGGATGACGAAGTTGTCTTCGCTGGCCATGAGGCCGCCCGCGCGCGTCGAGATGGTTCCCGCGCGCATGCCTGGCATGTTGTGCAGGCCGTAGATCTCGTCGACCGGAAAGCGCTCGAACAGGCCGTCGTCCATCATCGCCCTGGCGCCGCGGCCGTGCTCTTCGGCGGGCTGGAAGATGAAGCGCACGGTGCCGTCGAAATCCCGCCGCTCGCGCAGCAGGCGGGCCGCGCCGAGGACGATCGACATGTGGCCATCGTGGCCGCAGGCGTGCATCTTTCCCGGTGTGCCGGAGGCGTAGGCACGGTCCGTCGGCACCTCGGCGATGTTCAGCGCATCCATCTCGGCACGCAGGCCGATGACGCCCTTGCCATGGCCGACCTTCAGATTGGCAACGAGCCCGGTGCCGCCGATGCCGGTGTGCACATCGAGACCGAGCGCCTTGAGCACGCTGACGACGAAGGCCGAGGTCCTCGCCTCCTCGAAGCCGGTCTCGGGCATCGCATGCAGCTGGCGGCGCCAGCCAGTGAGCTGGTCGCGCAAGGGTTCGTCGGGGAATTTCATGGCGAGATGCTATTGACAATGCGACGGTACGGGCACGCAAAATCTGGCCTCTCAACGCAACGTTTTTGCGTCAACCGCCTCGCATGACCCCTCTCGATACCCTCGACCTTCGCCTGCTGGAACTGATCCAGGCCAACAGCCGCATGCCGCAAAGCGACCTCGGCGAGCGGATCCACCTGTCGACGGCCGCCGTCAACCGGCGGTTGAAGCGCCTGCTCGACGACGGCGTGATCCAGCGCTACGGCGCGGTGCTGGCGCCCGCCGCGCTGGGCCATCCGCTGACCATCGTTGCGGAGGTGGAAACCGAGAGCGAGCAGATCGACCTGCTCGACGCGATGAAGCAGAGCTTTCGCGACTGCCCGCAGGTGCAGCAGTGCTACTACGTGACGGGCGAGTGGGACTTCATCCTGATCTTCGTCGTGCAGGACATGGCGCAGTACACGGCGCTGAGCCGACAGCTTTTCTTCCAGAGCAACAACGTCAAGCGCTTTCGCACGCTGGTCACGATGGACCCGGTGAAGGTCAGTCTGGACGTGCCGGTTGCGCAGGCATGAAATTGACCGAGGTGCATGCGTTCGGGGTGCGTGCACAGGCCACCGGGTGCTCCCCTCCGCGAATGTCCCCCGCTTCGCTCCTCCTTTATTTCGCTGCGGGGAGCACCCGGTGCCCTGCGCACGATGGGCGCGGTCGTCGTGCTGGCCGATCAACCAGTGCTCTGAGCGATCGCGCCGATGGGGTGCCTTGCGCAGCGAAATAAAGGAGGAGGCCTGCGGCCATAGGCCGCGCCGGGGGACATTCGCGGAGCAAGGTACCCCGTCGGCGTGAGCGCGCCCTGAACAAGTCCGAATTCTCCAGCCCTAAGCTCACCCCGCCTCGGAAATCCCGAGCTCCGAACACACGCGCCCCACCAGCGCCTTCAACGATGCCAGTTCGGCTTCGAGCCGCGCCACATTGGCCTTGAGCGCCGCGACTTCTCCGAGCGACGCATCGTGCGATGCATACGCCCCGTCGCCCGACGCACCGACCGGACCCGCGACCTCTTCCGCAGGCTGGCCGCTCAGCAGATGCGCCCAACGGCTTTCGCGCGCACCGGGCAACCGCGCCAGCTTCACCACCAGCGCACCGGCCGAACGCTCCGCGAGCTCGTCGAGAAAGCCTTCGACCGAGGAGATATCCGCGAAGTTGTGCATGCGGTCGCACGCAATGCGCAGCTCGCCGGCCGTTTGCGGCCCGCGCAGCATCAGCACGGTGAGCAGGATGACCGACTGCGAGGGAATGCGCAGCACGCGGTCGATGTTGTGCTCGTAGCGGAAGGCGCGCCCGCCGCTGGTTTCCGCCACGAGGCTGTAGCCCTTCAGGCTGTCGATGGCGGACTGGATCTGCGCCTCGGTGAGTTCGAGCACCGGGTTGCGGCTGGTCTTCTGGTTGCAGCCCGACACCAGCGAGTTGAGCGTGAGCGGATAGCTGTCGGGCACGGTGCGCTGCTTTTCGGCCAACACGCCGAGCACACGGGTTTCGAGGAGGGACAGGATGGGCAGCGGTGTGGACATGGCTCAACAGGGATCGATGATGAAAACGCAAGGGGCAGCCAATGGGTTCATGGCGTCACCACACCGAGTATCGGCCCCAGCTCTCGCACGAAGTCGTTTCTTCGCAAGGCCTTCGAATACAGGGCCGACACCGTGCCATCGAGGTACAGGGCATCGCGGCAGTGCAGCACGTCGCGGAAGTAGAGCGCGAAATCGTAGAAATTCACCGGCGTCTCGCTCAGCACGAAGATCGCCGTGTGGCCCGACACGCCCACGCCGTTGCGGATCTTGCGCGAGTCTGAATTCGGAATGAGGGCCGGGTGCAGGACACCATGGCGCAGCAGCAGCGGGCCGGATTGCGTCGCCAGACGCACGCCGCTCTTCGCCAATGCCGGGTACTCCGACGCCTCGACCACGCGCGGGCCGGCGTCGGAGACAAGGAACACGCCATTCGGCTTGCGGAAGAAGTTGCCGACGCCATCGGCCAGATTGAGCGGCGACTCTTCGCGGCCGTCCCGCACGAACAGGCCGACCGGCGAGAAGTCCTCGTGGTACATGCCGGCATTGACCGCGAAGCTGAGCTGCCTGTTGCGCGCCTTGAGCCAGGCGTCGAGCCGGTCGAAGCGCTTGAACGCGACGCCCGCGTCGTCGTTCAGGAACAGCTCGAGCTTTTCAGTGCGAAGGTCGACCTTCACCACCGTGTAGCGCGGCTCTGCCGCGGTTGACGAAAAGCTCGCGAACCAGCTGGACAAGAGGACGGCCAGCAGAAGCAGCAGCTTTCTCATGGGAACGTCCGCGAGCCCCGCCCGCCGGTCAACCGCCGTGGATGCGGCTGACCAGCGCCTTCGTGAAGGCGGCCGTGCCCGCCGTGCCACCCAGGTCGCCGGTGCGCACGTTGTCGATGTTGAGCGTCTGGTCGATGGCGGTGCGCAGGCGCGTGGCCAGCTCGGGCAGCTTGCAGTGGTCGAGCATCAGCGCGGCGGCCAGCAGCAGCGCGGTGGGGTTGGCGATGCCCTTGCCGGCGATGTCGGGCGCCGAGCCGTGCACCGCCTCGAAGATCGCGGCATCGGCGCCGATGTTGGCGCCGGGCGCCATGCCCAGGCCGCCGACCAGGCCGGCCACGAGGTCGGACAGGATGTCGCCGAACAGGTTGGTCGTCACCAGCATGTCGAACTGCCAGGGGTTGAGCACCAGCTTCATCGCGCAGGCGTCGATGATGACCGTGTCGAGCTCGAACTTGCCCTTGTACTTCTTCTCGTAGAGGTCGAGGCCGGTCTCCAGGAAGATGCCCGTGAGCGCCTTCATGATGTTGGCCTTGTGCACGATCGTGACCTTCTTGCGGCCCGTGGCCACGGCCGTCTCGAAGGCGTATTCGAGCAGGCGGCGGCTGCCCTGGCGGGTGTTGATGCCGGTGGCCATGGCCACGGCGTGCGGGTCGCCGTCGATGGGCACGTAGTGCTCGTGGCCGATGTAGAGGCCTTCGAGGTTCTCGCGCACGACCACGAGGTCGATCTTGTCGAAGCGGCCGCCGGGAATGATGGTGCGCGCCGGGCGCAGGTTGGCGTAGAGCTCGAATTCCTCGCGCAGCCGCACGTTCGACGAGCGGTAGCCGCCGCCCGAAGGGGTTTCGAGCGGGCCCTTCAGGGCCAGGCGGGTGCGGCGGATGCTGTCGAGCGTGGCCTGCGGCAGCGGATCGCCCGAGGCCTTGACGCCGCCGAGGCCGGCGATCTGCGTGTCCCAGGTGAAGGGTGCCTTGAGCGCATCGAGCGCGGCCAGCGTGGCGTCGACGATTTCGGGGCCGATGCCATCGCCGGGGATCAGGGTTGCGGGAATGGGGGTGGTCATGGAAAGGCGCCCTTGTCAGATGGAGGAGGTGTCGCGGCCGGTCCGGCGCGAAGGCTGAAGAATAACGCCGCGCCCCAGTGCCGGCCGGGCGCCGAGGTCAATCCGAAGGGTCATTCACGGGCCAGCCACGCCAGCGCTTCCTCGCGTGAGGTGAAGAAGCGGCAGAAGTGTCCGCGCCTGGCTTCCTGCAGGTATTCGTCGAAGCGTTCGCCGTGATCGGCATGCGGCGACATCACGACTGCAGTTCGCAACCGGTAGGTCTGCAGCTTTTGGAGAAACTCGCCCGCGAATCGCGTGCGAAGCTCGAAGAACGCGGGCGGCAGGACGCCGGCATCCAGCAGCAGGCGGTCGGTGTCGTGTTCCATTGAAGTCCCCACAAGGTCCGTGGCCTCCCTCGCCTTCTGCAGCGGCGATGTCCACTCGACGACGGTACGGCCATCCAGTTCGAGCAAGGCGTGGTTCATGCGGCCACCCCCGCGCCGGTATTGCCGGGAACGCCCTGCTCCTGATCGAGCAGCGTCGCACGGCCCACGACGTGCCCTGGCGCAAGCAGCGCGCCGGGTGCGATCACCGCGTTGGCACCAACGCGCGCGCCATCACCGATCAGCGCACCGAACTTTTCGCAGCCCGTGGGCTGAAGCGCGCCGCCCTGGCCGCTTCGCACGAAGATCTCCTTGGCAGCCCGCTCATTGCGGTGGTTGCAGACGATGCTGCCGGCTTCCATGTTGACGCCCGCGCCCAGCACCGAATCGCCGACGAAATTGAAATGCGCGAGCGCTGTGCCCGCGAAGACAAAGGAGGACTTGAGTTCGGTGCCGGGCCCGATGGTGCAGCGGGCATCGACCCAGTTCCCGCCCCGGAGGTAGGCGCCCGCGGCCACGAAGCAGCCGGCCCCGAGGATCAGCGGACCCTTGAGCACCGCGCCCGGTTCGATCTTGGCACTGCGATGGATGGCCACGTCGCCGTCGACGGCGTACTCGCCGGCCGGCAGCCCGGCCAGCAATTCGCGCACGATCTCCGGCGCGCGCATCGGCAGTTCCCACGGCAGCAGAGCACCCCACGGCGCGAGAGGAGAAGCGGCGAATCCGGCGATATGGGCGGAAAGATCGATGGCATGCGGCATGGGGCGATGCTGCCATCAAACACGCCCACGGGCGCGGGACGGACGCCGCCACCTAAAATGCCCGGTTCCTGCCCGTCCGCCACTCCCGAAAGCGCCCTCCCCGATGTCCGCCCCGCGCAAGCTCTTCGTTACCACCGCCCTGCCGTATGCCAACGGCAAGTTCCATATCGGCCACATGATGGAATACATCCAGGCCGACATCTGGGTGCGGAACCAGCGAATGAATGGCGCCGAGGTCAACTTCGTCTGCGCCGACGACGCCCACGGCGCCGCCATCACCATCGCGGCCGACAAGGCCGGCGTGACGCCGCAGGCCTTCGTGGCCGAGATCGCGGCCGGCCGCAAGCCCTACCTCGACGGCTACTACATCTCGTTCGACAACTGGCACTCGACCGACGCGCCCGAAAACCACCAGCTCGCGCAGGACATCTACCGCGACCTGCGCGCCAACGGCCTCATCAGCAGCAAGAGCGTCGAGCAGTTCTACGACCCTGCCAAGGGCATGTTCCTGGCCGACCGCTTCATCAAGGGCGAGTGCCCCAACTGCCACTCGAAGGACCAGTACGGCGACAACTGCGAGGTGTGCGGCGCCGTGTACGCGCCCACCGAGCTGATCAACCCCTACTCGGCGCTCTCGGGCGCCAGGCCCGAGCTGCGCAGCTCGGAGCATTTCTTCTTCAAGCTCTCGGACCCGCGCTGCGAGGCCTACCTGAAGGAATGGACCGCCGCCCCCGGCCACGTTCAGTCCGAGGTGCAGAACAAGATCCGCGAGTGGCTCTACAAGGACGACGAAGGCAAGGGCGGCCTTGGCGACTGGGACATCAGCCGCGACGCGCCCTATTTCGGCATCGAGATTCCCGATGCGCCGGGCAAGTACTTCTACGTGTGGCTCGACGCGCCCGTGGGCTACCTCGCCTCGCTGAAGAACCTGCTCGACAAGCGCTGCATCGAGCTCGGCGGCGACGGCATCTCGTACACCGAGTACATGGCCGACCCGGACCTGGAGCAGGTGCACTTCATCGGCAAGGACATCATCACCTTCCACACGCTGTTCTGGCCCGCGATGCTGCATTTCAGCGGCCGCAAGGCGCCCGACGCGGTGTATGTGCACGGCCACCTCACGGTGAGCGGCGAGAAGATGAGCAAGAGCCGCGGCACCGGCATCGACCCGCTCAAGTATCTCTCGGTCGGGCTGGACCCCGAATGGCTGCGCTACTACATCGCGGCCAAGCTCAACGGCCGCAACGAGGACATCGACTTCAACCCCGAGGACTTCGTGGCGCGCGTCAACAGCGACCTCGTGGGCAAGTACATCAACATCGCGAGCCGCGCGGCGGGCTTCATCGGCAAGCGCTTCGGCGGCCAGTTGGGCGAGGTGTCGGCCGACGGCGACGCGCTGCTGTTCGCGCTGCGCGACGCGGCGTCGCAACTGCATTCGCTCTACGACGGCCGCGACTACGCCCGTGCGCTGCGCGAGGTGATGGCGCTGGCCGACAAGGTGAACGAGTACGTCGACCAGAACAAGCCCTGGGAACTGGCCAAGAAGGAAGGCGCCGAGGCGCGGCTGCACGATGTGTGCACGGTGTGCATCGAGGCTTTCCGCCTGCTCACGCTGTACCTGAAGCCGGTGCTGCCGGCGCTGGCCGTCAACGTCGAGGCCTTCCTGAAGATCGCGCCGCTCGCCTGGGCCGATGCCGCGCAGGCGCTGCCCGTGGGCCACGCCATCGGCGAATACAAGCACCTGATGCAGCGCGCCGATGCCAAGGCGGTGGACAAGCTGTTCGAGCCTGCCGAGCCGGCGCCCGCAACGGCCGCGGAAACCGCGACGGATGCGCTGCCAGGCGGCGAGGCCATCGCGCCCACCATCACCATCGACGACTTCGTGAAGATCGACCTGCGCATCGCGAAGATCGTGGCCTGCGAGAAGGTCGAGGGCTCGACCAAGCTGCTGCGCCTGACGCTCGACGCGGGCGAGGGCAAGACCCGCAACGTGTTCAGCGGCATCGCCTCGGCCTACCAGCCCGAACAGCTCGTGGGCAAGCTCACGGTGCTGGTCGCGAACCTCGCGCCGCGCAAGATGAAGTTCGGCGTGAGCGAAGGCATGGTGCTGGCCGCGAGCCACGGCGACGAAAAAACCAACCCGGGCATTCACGTGCTCGAACCCTGGCCGGGCGCCACTCCCGGCATGCGGGTTCGCTGATCGAGGATCACGCCATGCTGCTGCGCGCCTTTCTTCTGTTGTCGCTCGTTGCCGCACTGGGCGGCTGCGCCGTGGTGACGGTCGCCAGCACGGCCGTGAGCATCGGCGCCGGCGCGGTGGGCCTGGCAGCGGATGCCGCCATCGGTACCGCGCGCATCACCGGCAAGGCCGTGGGTGCGGCGGCCGATGCCGTGATTCCGGACAGCGAGTAAAAGGCCGGCGGAAGCCTCAGCGCGGCAGGCCCAGCTGCGCGACATGCGCGGGTGTGTGCTGCGCCTTCTCCTTGCGCACGAAAGCCGAGCGCAAGGCCGCATGCGGCTCGCTCCGGTCGAAGAAGTTGCGGCGCATGTGCATCAGCTCTTCGTCGCGGTACTGCTGCAGCGGCTTCGCCGCTTCGTCCTGCCCGCGCGCTGCCTTCTTCTTCGCAATGCGGGCAGACAACGTCGGCGAGGCGGCCAGCTGCAGGGCCAGCCGGACCACCTCGTCGCCCAGTTCCTCCGGCGCGACCTGCAGCACGCGCTCGGCCATCCCGAGTTCGACCGCCCGCTTCGCGCTCACGGGCAGGGCCGATCGCGTGAGGCGCTGCGCCTCGCCCTCGCCCACGCGGCGCGGCAGGACGTAGGTCCAGTATTCGGAGCCGTAGAGGCCCATCAGCGTGTAGTGCGGGTTGAGGATGGCGCCGTCCCTGCACCACACCTCGTCCGCCGCCAGCGCGAGCATCACGCCGCCGGCCGCGGCATTGCCGCCCAGCGCCGACACCGTGAGCCGGTCGGTGGTGGTGAGCACCGCCTCGACCAGGTCGTTCATCGCGTGGATGTTGGCCCACGATTCCTCGGCCGGATCGGCCGCGGCCTCGATCACGTTGAGGTGGATGCCGTTGGAGAAGAAGTCGCGCAGCCCGCCCAGCACCAGCACCGAGGTCGGCCGGGTGCAGGCGAAGCGGTAGGCCTCCAGCAGGCGGCGGCACTGCACGGTGCTCATCGCGCCGCCGGGAAACGAAAAATTCAGCACCCCGACCGGCCCGCTCTCGCGGTAGCGAACGTCGGTCCAGGTGCACCGGTCGGCCGACAGTTGCAGCGGCGCGGGCACTTCAGGCACGCCGGCAGGCAGCCTGTCGCCCAACGCCTCGACGGCTGGAAGCTTGTAGCTGGCCAGCCCGGAACCCGGTGCGTGCCAGGGGCGCAGCTGCGGGATCCAGACCGCGCCGTCGACGGTGGCGCGGCAGATCGCGCCGGCGCGGGTGGCCAGCAACTCGCCGGGCGCGCCGCGCAACTCGTCTTCGGGGTGGCCACCGTGCAGGTACCACTGCGCCCCCAGCAACTCATCGAGCACGCCCGGCTGCGAATCGGCCGCGCGCAACCGGCGCAGTACCGACGCAGTCGATTGCGTGGCCCAGTCGATGCGACGTTCCGCCTGCTTCAGGAAAGGACGCCAGCCGGCGGCCAGGTCGGCCGCCTTCTGCCGCTTGGGCCTGTACTTGCCCGAGGCGAAGCGCTCCACGGCGAGCAGCACCGCGTCGATGGCGGCATCGGCCACCTCGCCGCGGTAGAGGTCGCTCTTGCCGGCCAGCGGCGGCACCTTCAGCGGCGACCAGGCCCAGACATCGCCCGCATCCATCTCGGCCACGGCCTCGAGCACGGTCACGCCCCAGCTTTCGGCGCCGCCCTGCAGCGTCCAGTCGAGCGAGGACGGCCCCCGGTCGCCCGGCGGGCCCGGGTGCACGATCAGGCAGGTGTGGGCGGTCCAGATGTCCTCGGGGATCGCGGTGGTCAGCATCGGGGCCACGATGAGCCGGGGGGAATGCACGCGCACCGCCTCGCGCAGCGCATCGTCGTTGCCGAGGGCCAGCGCCACCCCGACGGTGTGGCCGCGATCCTGGAGTTCGGCGAGAACCCTCTGCGTCAGGCTGTTGAATGCGCTGGCGACAAGCAGGATGTGCATCGGGAACCCCTCGGTAAGGTTGGTTTCAAAATGTCAATTAATGTGAAAAATGTATCTTGATCCCTTGTTTCAGATAAGTTGATCGAAAGTACGCATGCGGCTTTTCAGGCGTGTTGCCGCAGGAACGGGAGCACCTTGGCCAGAACTTCATCGGGCGCCTCCTCGGCCATGAGGTGACCGCAATCGACGGTGCCGCCCTCCACCCGGTCGGCCCAGGTCTTCCAGATTTCGACCGGATCGGGCCGCGCGGTGAGCGAGGCGCTCCAAAGCACCTGCACCGGGCAGGCGATGCGGCGTCCGGCGGCGAGGTCGTCGCGGTCATGCTGCAGGTCGATGGACGCGGCGGCGCGGTAGTCCTCCACCATCGCGTGCCGCACCGAGGCCTTCGCGAAGGCGCGGTGGTACTCGGCCAGGGCCTCGGGCGTGACCGCATCGACCTTCTGCACCGTGCTGCGCAAGGTCCATTCGAGGTAGTACGAAGGGTCTGCGCCCAGCATGCGTTCGGGTAAGTCGAAGGGCTGCGCGAAGAGGTACCAGTGGAACGCCTTGAGGCCGAAGGCCATGCCCGCGCGCTTCCACATTTCCTCGGTGGGCACCACGGTGAGCGAGACGAAGCAGCTCGCAGCCTCGGGGCTGTCGAGGCACAGGCGGTAACCCACGCGCGCGCCGCGGTCGTGGCCCATGACGGCAAAGCGCTCGAAGCCCAATGCACGCATCAGCGCTCGCTTGTCGGCGGCCAGCGTGCGCTTGCAGTGACGGATGTGCAGCGGATCGCCGGCCGGGCCGATGCTGTCGCCGTAGCCGCGCAGGTCGGGGGCGACCACCGTGAAGTGCCGCGCCAGTTCGGGTGCGATGCGATGCCATGCCACGTGCGTCTGCGGATAGCCGTGCAGCAACAGCAACGGCGGTCCGCCGCCGCCGACTTCGGCGTGGATGACGGCGTCGCCCAGCGCCACCTGGTGCACTGCGAAACCGGGGAAGAACGGCGCGCTCATTGCAGCGCCTGCGCAAAGAAGTCGGCCATGGCTTCCAGCTGCTCGTCCATCATGTGACGGCCGCGCACGATGCGGGCGCCGTGTTGCTCCGCCAACGCGAGCAGTGCCGTCGTGTGCGGCTCCATGATGACGTCGGCCACGGTGTGGCCGGGGCGGATGGCAGAGCGCGCGATCGGCAGCGGATCGCCCGGCCGCATACCGGCCGGCGTGGCATTGACGACGAGGTCGCGCGGGCTCGCGGCGTCCCACGCACCGGCTGCGTGGCCGAGCGCCCTCAGCCGCCCCACGAGGTTGTCGCGCCTGGCACCATCGGCATCGCACACGTCGATGGAGGCCGCACCTGCCGCGGCGAGCGCAAAGGCAATCGCATTGCCCGCGCCGCCCGCGCCCGCAATCCCGACGCTGCAGCCCTTCACATCGAAACCGTTGCGCACGAGCCCCGCGAGAAAGCCCGCGCCGTCGAGCAGGTCGCCTTCCCACGCATCGCCCTTGCGGCGCAGCACATTCACCGCCTGCGCCTCTCGCGCGGCGCGCAACGCCTGCAGCGGCAGGCCGGCGACGCGCTGCTTGTGCGGCACGGTGACGACGATGCCTGCCACGTTGCGCACGGCGAGCAGGGCCTGCAGCAGCGGTGCCACGTTCGCAGCCTCTGCATGCAGCGGCACGAGCACCGCGTTGATGCCGCGCGCCTGCAGCAGCTTCGTGAGCGGCAACGGCGCCTTCACCTGGGCGACGGGGTCGCCGATGATGCCGAGCACGGCAGTCTTGCCGTCGAGCCGCAGCCCGTTCCAGCCGAGGGTGTCAGGTGTGGCCATGGCCGCTCCATTGAAGAAAGTTCGTTGTCTTGCGAAACGCCAGCGCGGCGCGCGCGTGCGGATCGAGCGTGGCGGTGCGGATCGCGCTGGGCGCCTCCACCGACAGCAACGCGTCGGGCGCGAGATGCGGCAGCAGGCGCACCACCGGCAACTCGCCTTCGCCGGGACAGAGGCGGTGTGCCCGCCCTTCTTCCGCCGCCGACAGGCCCGGATGCCGCTGGGCCGGCGCGTCGTTGATCTGCATGAAATGCCGGTCGATGTGCGCGCCACCCATGTCGTCGGGCACAGCGCCCGAGCGGAAGAAATGCAGCGCGTCGATCACGATGCGCACCGTGTCGCTTCTGGATGCGATGACCATCCGCTGCGCCGCTTGCAAGGAGCGCATCGCGGTGTAGACCATGAACTCCAGGCCCAAGGCGAGCCCGTGCGGTCGCGCGCGTTCGGCCAACGCGCCGATGCTGTCGGCCGCGCGCGCCGCATCGCTGTCGTCCACGTTGACCATGAGGCAGCGCGCACCGAGCGCCTGCGCCGAGTCCAGCACGCCCGCGAGCGCGGCCGCGTCGAAGTCCGGCTTGACGCGGACGATCTCGATGTCGTGCACACGCATGCCGAGGTCGTGCAGGCGGGCCAGCGTCTCCCGCAGCATCGGGCTGCCCACGCCCATCGGAAACGGCGCCTCGCCCAACCGCGCCGGACTCAGACGGATGCCGACGCCGCGAAAGCCTGCTGCATGGGCAGCCTCCACCAGCTGCGGCGGCGCCGCATCGAGCATGCCGAGGTGGGCCAGCGAGAGCCCGAAGCTCATGCCATCGCCTGCGCTTGCGGCGCGGCGGCAAGCTGCCTGAGCGGCACACCCTGTGCCATCAACAGCGCCTGAAGGCGTTTCACGTCCACGTCGCGCGGCAGCACGCCGCTGTCCGCCGCGAGCGCCGCGGCCGTGCCTGCCGCCTGCCCCGTCAGCCAGCACTGCGGAATCTCGCGCATGAAGCCGTGCGAGTTGGTGTCGCACGAGATGTGCTTGCCCGCCGCGAGCACGCCGTCGAGCGTCTCGGGCACCAGCGCGCCGTACGGCACGGAAATGTTGGGGAATTTCGGCGACGGGCTCGGGCTGATGCCGATCTCGTCCGCCTCCACCGCGCCCGCGTCCCACGCACGGCGCTGCACGCTCTTCACGCCGCTCAGCCGCCGGCCGTGGCGCGTGCCGATCTGCGGCGCCATCAGCATGATCCAGGCGTTCTCGAACCCCGGTGCGTGCGCGCGGTAGAAGGCCAGGTGCTCGGCCATGCTCTTGCGCGACTCCCATTCGACCTGCGTCATCTCGTCCACGTCGAGCGCGCTGAAACCCGACTTGCGCGGACCGAGGAAGGTGGCCACGTCGTTGCGCCACGAGACGATGGGTTTCTCGAAGCTGCCGAGCGCCTCGCGGCCGCGCGCCAGCAGGGCCGCGTAGGCCTCGGGCTGGTGGACGCGGAAGTCGAGCCAGCGCAGCATGTCGACACCGGCGAAGAGCCAGGAGGTGTTGATGCAGTGGTGGATGTCGTGCGCGTCGATGTCCGACGAAAAGGCCGCGCCCGCCGCCGCATAGAGATCGCCCTCGCCGGTGGTATCGACCACCACGCTCGCCAGGATGGCGCGGCGGCCCTGCTTGCTCTCGAACACTGCGCCCCGGACGCGGCCCGCGTCCATGATCGGCGCCACCATCCAGCCGTGCAGGATCAGGTCGACGCCGGCCTCGCGCACCATCTGGTGGTAGACGCCCTTGAGCATCTCCGGATCGATGGTCGGCGAATGCGTGACCACGCCGTGGAAGGCCGCGGTGCGCAGCGCCCAGTGTTCGGCCTTGGCGGTGTCCTGCGAGCCCCAGTCCTCGCGCGGCGGGCCGGCGATGGCGCCGATGCCGAGGCGGTCCATGAACTCGCCCGCCAGGCCGCGGATGACATGGCGGCCCGACCAGTCGGTCATGCGGTCGATCCAGATCACCAGACCGCCGGTCGACAGGCCGCCCAGGTGGTTGTAGCGCTCCAGCAGCACCACGTGCGCACCGCTGCGCGCGGCGGCCACCGCCGCCGCGACCCCCGACGGACCGCCGCCGAGCACCAGCACGTCGCAGCGCTCGTGCACGGGCACCTCGCGCGCGGGTTCGTCGATGTGGCCATGCGGCGTGCGTTTCTTGCGCTCGCTCTGGCGCGCGTTGACGTCGGAGCGGAAGAAGTGGCGCTCTTCGGGGGTCAGGGTTCCCATCGTGAAACTTTCAGGAAAAAGAGGAATGAGTCGGGCTGCGCGCCTATTCGCCGCGCACGCCGGTGCGCTTGATCACATCGCCCCACATCGCCGTGTCCTGCGCGATCTGGCGCGACAGCGCCTCGGGTGCGGTGCCGAGCGCCTGCCAGCCCTGGTCGAACAGGCGCTGGCGCGTGTCGGGCGCTTTCAGGATGCGTGCGATCTCTTCGGAAAGCCGCTGCGCCACGGGCGCCGGCATGCTCGCGGGGCCGAAGATGGCGTTCCACGACGCGACGTCGAAGGCCTGCTGCTTGCCGAGCGCCGACTGGATCGGCGGCACCTCGGCAAAGGCCGCGAAGGGTGCGGCGGTGCTCACGCCATAGAGCCGCAGCCGGCCGCTCTTCGCCTGCGGCGCGGCGATCGACGGGATCATGAACGACAGGTCGATCTGCTTGCCCATCAGCGCGGTCGCCACCTGCGGGAAGCCGGGGAACGGCACGTGCACGGCCTGGATGCCGGTGAGCGTCTTCAGCAGTTCCATCGCCAGGTGCGAGCCCGCGCCGGGTCCGACCGAGCCGTAGCTCAGGCGGTCGCCCTGCGCTTTCGCATGGGCCAGCAGGCCGCGCAGGTCGGTGGCGGGCATGTCCAGGCTGCCGGTCAGCACGAAGGGGCTGCTGGCCACCAGCGAGATCGGGCGCAGGTCGCGTGCCGCGTCGTAGGGCGTGGCCGGGTTCAGCAGCCGCGCCGTGGTGAGTGGACCATTGCCGCAGAGGCCGACGGTGTGGCCGTCGCCGGCCTTGGCCACCGCGGTGACGCCGATGGCGCCAGCCGCGCCCACCTTGTTCTCGACGATGACCGCCTGGCCCAGCGCCTGCGAGAGCGGGTCGGCCACGGTGCGGGCCAGCGCGTCGGGCGACGAGCCGGGTGGAAAGCCGACGATCAACCGCACAGCCTTCTGCGGCCAGGCCGTGGCCGCATGTGCAGGGAACACCAGGGGCGGCGCGACCGATGCGGCCAGCGCGCCCTGCAGCAGGTGCCGCCGTCGCAGGAAGGGAACCATCGGGTCTTGCATGTCTTGTCTCCGGTTGCTGTCTTGTGTTTGTCATTCTTGGCCCCCAATCCAGCGCGAAACGTGATGACTTCTTATGCTTGTCATCACGATTTATGATGCCCAGGAACCTCGAAAGTCCATGTGAAATTGCTTCCCGCCGTGCTCGCCCTGCTCTTTCCGGTCGTGTTCCCCGCGTCCGCGCGGGCACAGGTCAATCCGACTGTTCCCCCCACCGAAGCGGTGGAAGGCATGTCCCAGGCAGAGTGGTCGCGCGCCTGGTGGCAATGGGCGGGCTCCTTCGAACTCGATACCAGCCCCATCGCCGATCGGACGGGCGCCTTGTGCGGGAGCCGGCAAGGCGGCAAGGTCTGGTTTCTGGCCGGCACCTATGGCACCCGGCGGACCGTCAGGACCTGCAAGGTCCCGCGAGGAAAGTACCTGTTCTTTCCGTTGATCAACTACGTGGTCATGCCCAACCCTTCCGTCGGGCCGGTCGGCTGCGCAGCCATGACCGCCATGGCCGCACGCGTGACGAACGATGCCTCCTCGCTCGTTCTCGAGATCGATGGCGTCCGGGTCCCGGGCCTTGGGTCGTACCGGCAGGCAACGAAGGGATGCTTCGACATCGGCGAACGCAGCGAGCCCCGGGCGCGCGTGTTCCCGACGGCTGCGAACGGGTACTACGTCATGGTCCGCCCGCTGGGCCCCGGCCAGCACACGCTCGAATTCGGCGGCGCCTTGCCGAGCATGCTGCAGGCTGTCACCTACACCTTGATCGTGGAGTAGGCGCTGCGCCCACCATGCCCACCCGAAACGCCCGCCCCGCCAGCGCCATGCCGCGCAGCCACACGGTGGACATCGACCTGCTGCGCGTGTTCGACACGCTGGTGAAAGTCGGCAGCTTCACCACGACGGCCAGGGCGCTGTCGCGCACGCAGTCCGCGGTGAGCATGCAGATGCGGCGGCTGGAAGAGCAGCTCGGCGTGCAGCTCGTCACGCGTGGCACGCGCAAGCCGGCACCCACGCCCGAGGGCCTGCAGCTGCTGCCGCTGGTGCGGCAGATGCTGGGGCTGAACGACCAGCTGTTCCTCGACGTCGACGCGCACGAGGTGTCGGGCAACATCCGCCTCGGTTCCATCGAGCACTACGCGACGCGCGTGCTGCCCGCGCTGATCGCGGAGTTCTGCCGGCAGTACCCGCGCATCCATGTGGAGCTGCATCACGGCGTGTCGTCGGCCATGCACACGGAGCTGGGCTCGCGCTACGACATGGTGGTCGGCATCGGCCCGGTCGGGTCGGGCGAAGGGCTGCAGCTGTCCAAGTCGAAGGTCGTCTGGGCCACCACGCCTTCCGGTTCCACCCACCTGCAGCGGCCCCTGCCCCTGGCAGTGACCCCCGAGGGCTCGATGCTGCGCAACTGGGCCACGCATGCACTCGACCGGGCCGGCATTCCCTGGCGCGTGGCCTACACCAGCTCCAGCGCCGCCGGCCTCGAAGCCGCAGTGCGCGCAGGCATCGCGGTGGGTGTGTTCCGGGAAGCCACGATCTCGAAGCGCCTGAAGATCCTGGGCGCGAAGGACGGCATGCCGGCGCTCCCCGAATCCGAGACCTGGCTGGCCGCGGTGCCTCTGCCGGGGCGCAAGGCGGTGGAACTGCTGGAAGCCTTCCTCATCCACAAGCTGCGCAAGTAAGCGGTACACAATGAGCCACCCATGCAGTCACCACTGAACATCATCCGCTTTCGTCCCCGCCTGATGGATGCGATGGCGGACTACAGCAGGGAGCGCTTCTTCAAGGACCTGGGCGCGGGCGCCACGGTGGGCATCGTGGCGCTGCCGCTGGCGATGGCCTTCGCCATCGCCTCGGGGCTCAAGCCCGAGGCCGGCATCTGGACGGCGATCATCGCGGGCTTCCTGATCTCGCTGCTGGGCGGCTCGGCAGTGCAGATCGGCGGGCCGGCGGGCGCCTTCATCGTGATCGTCTACGGCATCGTCGAGCGCTACGGCGTGGCGAATCTGCTGATCTCGACGGCCTGCGCCGGAGTGTTGCTGTTTGCGGCGGGGCTGTTCGGGCTCGGGCGGCTGGTGCGCTTCGTGCCGCTGTCGATCGTGGTGGGCTTCACCAACGGCATCGCGGTGCTGATCCTGCTGTCGCAGCTGAAAGACCTGCTCGGGCTCTCGGTGGCGAAGATGCCGGCCGACGTGTTCTCTCAGCTGCACGCGATGGCGCTGCAGATCGGCACCTTCAATCCCTATGCCTTCGCACTCGGACTGGCCTGCCTGGCCGGGCTCCTGGTGTGGCCGCTGCTGCTGCGCGACGAATCGAAGGTCGGCCATGCCTTTCTGCGCCTGGTGGGCCGTGTGGCGCAAACGCGCGCGGTGCAGCTGAGCGCGCGCATGCCGGGGCCGATCGTCGCGCTGGTCACGCTCACGCTGGTGTCATGGGGCTTCGCGCTACCGGTGGAGACCATCGGCACGCGCTTCGGCGGCATTCCCGAGGGCGTACCGGCCTTCGCCCTGCCCGATTTCTCCTGGGAAACGGTCAAGCAGCTGGTCACGCCGACGCTGACCATTGCGCTGCTGGGCGCCATCGAGTCGCTGCTCTGCGCACGCGTGGCGGACCAGGTCAGCGGCCAGCCGCGCCACGACCCGAACCAGGAACTGATGGCGCAGGGCATCGCCAACATCGTGACGCCCTTCTTCGGCGGCATGCCGGCCACCGGCACCATCGCGCGCACCGTGACCAACATCCGCTCGGGCGGCAGCTCGCCGATCGCGGGCATCGTGCATGCGCTCACGCTGCTGACCGTGGTGCTGCTGGCGGCACCGCTGGCGCGCCATGTGCCGCTCGCGGTGCTGGCGGGCATCCTGATCTTCGTGGGCCTGAACATGGGCGAATGGCGCGAGTTCACGCCCACCCAGCTGCGGCACTTCAGCCGGCACTACCGGCTGCTGATGCTCGGCACCTTCTTCCTCACCGTGGTGTTCGACCTGACGGTGGCGGTGCAGGCGGGCATCGTGGGGGCCTGCGCGCTGTTCATCCGGCGCATGAACGGGCTCTTCAGCGTCGAGCTGGAGACGCTTCAGCCGCCGGTGCTCACCTACCGGATCTACGGCGCGCTGTTCTTCGGCGCGGCTGCGAAGCTCGACGAGGCGGTGAACGCGGCCGAGCGTGCGCCGCGCGGCATGACGGTGGTGCTCGATGCCACGCACCTGATCTACCTCGACGCCACCGGCGTCGATGCGCTGCGCCAGCTGCACAGGGCGGTGCTGGCGCGCGACGGGCAGCTGCGCGTGGAGTCGCTGCAGCCGCAGCCGCTCGAGGTGATCGAGCGTTCGGGGTTTGCCGAGGAGCTGACAAGCGGCAGGCCGCACGCCGCCGAAGGCTGATCAGTTGGCCTCGGTGGCGCGATCGGGCGAGGAGCCGCTGCGCACGATGCGCTGGTCGTCGTTCAGCGTGGCGGTGAACACCATCGGCGAGTTCGGCGGCTGCACCCAGCGCCACTCCCACTCGGTTTCGCGCTTGAGCGCATAGGGCGTGACCTTCGCGGGCTTGCCGAGCAGCTTGCGCAGGTCTTCCATCATCATGCCGGGCTGCACCCGGGCGAAGTTCTCGGGCGTGAGCACCTGGCGCAGCGCGCTCATCTTGCCGTCGCGGCCGATGGTGATCATGTAGTTCTTCTGGCCCTGCGGCTGGCGGTTGTACTCGAACACGCGGCCGCCGTTCGGGGCGTCCCAGATGTTCTCGGGCGCGCCGAATCTGGCCCGCACATCGGCCTCGGTCGAGACGCCTTCCTCGAGTTCGCCGATGCGCTGGTTGTCGCAGCCCGAAAGCCCGATCACCGCCGCCAGCAACGCCGTTGCCACGCCAATCTGCCACTGTTGCCGATGTCCCATGCCGTCCCCGGTAAAATTCGTTCTACAAAGGTCCAGTCTATGTCCATCTTCCGCCGCCCCCACTACACCTCCGAGATCACCAATTTCATCGAGGAGATGAAAGAAAAGAAGCCGACGCTGGAAGCCGAACAGCGCGCCGGCCGTGCCCTGCTGTGGGACAAGCACCTCGACCGCAGCCTGCTCGAGGAGTACAGCGAAGCCCGCGTGCCCCAGCAGCCGTACGTCTACCAGACCCAAGCCAAGTAAATGGTGCCAATTCGGCATCCTTCGCCCGTCCGCCTTGCGCAGACAGCTATTGAAATGATAGCGTTCGACCGATGAGCAGGGACGAGGACAGCGACACGTTCGTGGTGGCTATGCCCGAAGTGGTCGATCAGGTCGCGCTCGCCAGGCTCTATGGCGAGCCGCTGTTCGCGATGCCGAAGGACCTGTACATCCCGCCCGAGGCGTTGCAGGTGTTCCTCGAGGCCTTCGAAGGCCCGCTGGACCTGCTGCTGTACCTGATCCGCAAGCAGAACTTCAACATCCTCGACATCCCGATGGCGGGGCTGACGCGGCAGTACCTGAGCTACGTCGACGAGATCCGCCAGACGAACCTCGAACTCGCGGCCGAGTATCTGCTGATGGCCGCGATGCTGATCGAGATCAAGTCGCGCATGCTGCTGCCGCCCAAGAAGGTGGCCGACGGCGAAGAGGCCGAAGACCCGCGCGCCGAACTCGTGCGCCGCCTGCTCGAATACGAGCAGACCAAGCTGCAGGCCGCCGCCATCAGCGCCATGCCGACCTACGGCCGCGACTTCTGGAAGGGGCAGGTCTACATCGAGCAGTCGCTCAAGCCCCGCTTTCCCGACGTGAACGTGATCGACCTGCGCGATGCGTGGGCCGACATCATGAAGCGCGCCAAGCTCGTGCAGCACCACAAGATCTCGCGCGAGGAACTCAATGTGCGCGAGCACATGAGCATCGTGCTGCGCCACCTGCAGGGCCAGCGCTTCGTGGAATTCGAGAAACTCTTCGACGTGTCGCGCGGCGCGCCCGTGCTGATCGTCACCTTCATCGCGATGCTCGAGCTCGCGAAGGAAACGCTGATCGACATCACGCAGGCGGAAGCCTTCGCGCCGATCTACGTGCGGCTGGCCTATTCACCAGCCTGACCCCCGCCACCTACCCCGGGAATCCCGCCGTGCTCGATTTCGACGTCCTCATCGTCGGCAGCGGCCTCGCAGGCCTCTCCGCCGCCCTGCACCTGGCGCCCACGCACCGCGTGGCCGTGCTGACCAAGCGCGCATTAAACGACGGCTCCAGCGCCTGGGCCCAGGGCGGCATCGCCGCGGTGCTGGCGGCGGGCGACAGCTTCGACGCCCATGTGGAAGACACGCTGATCGCCGGCGCCGGCCTGTGCGACCCCGAGGCCACGCGCTTCGTGGTCGAGCATGCGCCCGAGGCCATCGGCTGGCTGCGCGAACTCGGCGTGCCGTTCTCCGAAGAAGACGGCGACCTGCACCTGACGCGCGAGGGCGGCCACAGCCAGCGCCGCATCGTGCACGTGACCGACGCCACCGGCGCGGCCGTGCAGCAGACATTGATCGAGCGGGTACGCCGCACGCCGAACATCACGCTCTTCGAGCACCACACGCTGGTCGACCTGGTCACCGGCACCAAGCTCGGCCTTCATGATCCGGCCTGCATGGGCCTCTACGCGCTGGACGACGCCACCGACGAGGTGCTGAGCTTCCGCGCGCCGCACACCATCCTGGCCACGGGCGGCGCGGGCAAGGTCTACCTCTACACGACCAACCCCGACACCGCCACCGGCGACGGCATTGCCGCGGCGTGGCGCGCGGGCTGCCGGGTGTCGAACATGGAGTTCATCCAGTTCCACCCGACCTGCCTGTACCACCCGCATGCCAAGTCCTTCCTGATCAGCGAAGCGGTGCGCGGCGAAGGCGGGCTGCTGAAGCTGCCGGACGGAACGCGCTTCATGCCCAGGCACGACGAGCGCGCCGAACTCGCGCCGCGCGACGTGGTGGCGCGCGCCATCGACTTCGAGATGAAGAAGCACGGCCTGGACTGCGTGCATCTCGACATCTCGCACCAGAGCCCGGCCTTCCTGAAGGAACACTTTCCCAACATCCTCGCGCGCTGCGCGGAGCTGGGCATCGACATCACGCGCGAGCCCATCCCGGTGGTGCCGGCCGCGCACTACACCTGCGGCGGCGTGCTCAGCGACCTCGCCGGCCGCACCGACCTGCCGGGCCTCTACGCCATCGGCGAGACCGCCTGCACGGGGCTGCACGGCGCCAACCGGCTGGCCAGCAATTCGCTGGTCGAGTGCATGGTGTTCGCCCGCGCCGCCGCGGCCGCCATCGCCGAAGCGCCCGCGCATGGGGATGGGGGCACCGATCTGCCGCCCTGGGACGAGAGCCGCGTCACCGACGCCGACGAGGCCGTGGTCATCTCGCACAACTGGGACGAGCTGCGCCGCTTCATGTGGGACTACGTGGGCATCGTGCGCACCAACAAGCGGCTGGAGCGCGCGAGCCACCGCATCGCGCTGCTGCAGGCCGAGATCCAGGAGTTCTACGCCCACTTCCACGTGACGCGCGACCTGCTGGAACTGCGCAACCTCGTGCAGGTGGCCGAACTCATCGTGCGCTCGGCGCAGGCGCGCCACGAGAGCCGCGGCCTGCATTTCAGCCGCGACTATCCTTCGCTCGCCGAGCCGGCCGCGCCGACAGTGCTGGTGCCGCCGGCGGCCTGAAGCTTCCTTTTTCCTTCCCCCTTCTGATCCACCATTTCGCAGAGAGAGGCGACCCTCATCATGTTCCGCACCCTGCTCAAGTCCAAGATCCACCGCGTCGCCGTCACCGACTGCGAACTGCATTACGAAGGCTCCTGCGCCATCGACGAGGACCTGCTAGCCGCCGCCAACCTGGCCGAGAACGAACAGGTCCACATCTGGAACATCAACAATGGCGAGCGCTTCGTCACCTATGCGATCCGCGGCGAGCGGGGCACCGGCATCATCTCGGTCAACGGCTCGGCCGCGCGCCGGGCCTCGGTGGGCGACCTGATCATCATCGCGGCCTTCGGCCTGGTGCCGGAAGACCAGGTGGCGGGCTACAAGCCCAAGCTGGTGTTCGTGGACCGCGCCAACCGCATCAAGGAAGAGCGCGCCCACATTCCGGTGCAGGCCGCTTCCGGCGAGGCCGTTGCGGCCTGACGACCCGCCCCGGACGCCTGCCCGCGCTCACATCGGCCCGCGGCCGTTCCATGGAGAAAGCCCGACCATGTCATCTGTCCCCTCTCCCGCTCCAGCCACCCCCTACGGCACCTTGCCGCCAGCCTCGCCGCCGGCGCTGCGCAAGCCCGTGAGCCTGCCGCGCCTGGCCGACATGCATGCGCGCGGCGAGAAGATCTCGATGCTCACCGCCTACGACGCCACCTTCGCCGCCATGGCCGATGCGGCGGGCGTCGATTGCCTCCTGGTCGGCGATTCGCTCGGCATGGTCTGCCAGGGCCTGAACAGCACGGTGGGCGTGAGCCTGGACACCATGCGCTATCACACCGACAGCGTCTCGCGCGGCCTGCGCCGGGTGCAGGGCACGGCCTGGCTGATCGCCGACCTGCCCTTCGGCAGCTACCAGGAATCGCGCGAACAGGCCCTGCGCAGCGCCACGGTGCTGATGCAGGCCGGCGCCCACATGGTGAAGCTCGAAGGCGGCGGCTGGACCACCGAGACGGTGCGCTTCCTGGTCGAGCGCGGCATTCCGGTGTGCGCCCACCTGGGCCTGACGCCGCAGACCGTGCATGCGCTGGGCGGCTACCGGGTGCAGGGCAAGGGCGATGCGGCCGGCGCCCTGCTGAAGCAGCACGCGCATGCACTGCAGGACGCGGGGGCCACGATGCTGGTGCTCGAAATGGTGCCGGCCGCGCTGGCCGCCGGGCTCACCACCGAGCTGCAACACTGCGCCACCATCGGCATCGGCGCGGGCAAGGCCACCGCGGGCCAGGTGCTGGTGTTGCACGACATGCTGGGCATCAACCTCGGCAAGATGCCGAAGTTCGTGCGCAACTTCATGGCCGACGCTTCGAGCATCGCGCAGGCCCTCGAGGCCTATGTGCGCGCCGTGAAGGACGGCAGCTTCCCCGACGATCAACTTCACGCCTGGTAGGGCACCGACCATGTACATCGCACACACCATCGCCGAGCTGCGCGACCATCTGGCGGCTTTCAAGCGCCCCGCCTTCGTCCCCACCATGGGCAACCTGCACGACGGCCACCTGGCACTGGTGAAGCAGGCGAAGCCGCTGGGCGACGCGACGGTGGCGAGCATCTTCGTCAACCGCCTGCAGTTCCTGCCGCACGAAGACTTCGACACCTATCCGCGCACCTGGGAGAGCGACTGCGAGAAGCTGCGCGCGGCCGGCTGCGACGTGCTGTTCGCGCCCGACGAACGCGCGCTCTACCCCGAACCGCAGACCTGCAAGGTGCACCCGGACCCGGCGCTGGCCGACATCCTCGAAGGCCACTTCCGCCCCGGTTTCTTCATCGGCGTGTGCACGGTGGTGATGAAGCTCTTCACCTGCGTGCAGCCGCGCGTGGCGGTGTTCGGCAAGAAGGACTACCAGCAGCTGATGATGATCCGCCACATGGTGCGGCAGTTTGCGCTGCCCATCGAGATCGTGGGCGGCGAGACCTTCCGCGCTGCCGACGGGCTGGCGCTGTCCTCACGCAACGGCTACCTGAGCGAGGCCGAGCGCGCGGAAGCCGTGCAGCTGTCGAAGGCGCTGCGGGCGATGGCCGAGGCCGTGCGTGCGGGCGAACGCGATTTGGCCGCGATCGAAGCGCGGGCAATGCAGACGCTGACGCAGCGCGGCTGGCAACCGGACTATCTTGTGCTGCGGCGCCGCGCCGATCTGCAGGCCCCTTCGGCTGGCGAACCGCTCGTGGCACTGGCCGCGGCGCGGCTGGGCACCACGCGGCTGATCGACAACCTGGAAATCGACACCCCTGCCTCATGACCTACAGCGTCAAGGAAATCTTCTACACCCTGCAAGGCGAAGGCGGCCAGGCGGGCATGCCGGCCGTGTTCTGCCGTTTTGCGGGCTGCAATCTCTGGACCGGCCGCGAGGAAGATCGGGCCACGGCCGTCTGCCGCTTCTGCGACACCGACTTCGTGGGCACCGACGGCACGCTGGGCGGCAAGTTCAAGGACGCCGACCAGCTCGCCGACACCATCGCCGCGCAGTGGCCGGCGAACGACGCCGAGCACCGCCTGGTGGTGCTGACCGGCGGCGAGCCGCTGCTGCAGGTGGATGCGGCGCTGGTCGATGCGCTGCATGCACGGCGCTTCCGCATCGCGGTGGAGAGCAACGGCACCGTCGCCGCACCGGAAGGCATCGACTGGCTCTGCATCAGCCCCAAGGCCGGGGCGCCATGGGTGCAGCAGCGCGGGCAGGAGCTGAAGCTGGTGTGGCCGCAGACCGAGTTCGACCTCGACACGATGGCGCGCACCGGCGAGTTCACGCACCGCTTCCTGCAGCCCATGGACGGCCCCGACCGCGTGGCCAACACTGAGCTTTGCATCGCCGAGTGCATGCGCCAGCCCACCTGGCGCCTCAGCGTCCAGACCCACAAGATCACCGGCATCAGGTAATTGCCCACCCCCTTGCCGGGGGCAACGCCTGTGGCCCGGCGAAGCCGGTTCCACGGCGTTCCCCCCAAGCCACTTCAACTCGAACCGTCATGCGCTTCACCATCAGCCAACGCTTTTTCTTCGACGCCGCCCACACGCTGAAACGCGACATCGAAGTCGAAGGCAGCCGCCGTGTCCACGGCCACACCTACCACGCGGAGGTCTGGCTCGCGGGCCAGCGCGACCCGGTGACGGGCATGGTGATCGACCTGGGGGTGCTGCGCCGGCGGCTGGACGACGTGCGCGAAATGCTGGACCACCACCTGCTGGACGATGTGGCCGGGCTGCACCCGCCCACGCTCGAGAACCTCTGCCTGTTCATTGCCGATGCGCTGCCGGAATTCCACGCTTCGCTCGCGCGGGTGCGCGTCTGGCGCGAGGCGCTGGGCGACAGCTGCACGCTGGAGTTCTAGTCTTACGCCCTCTCCCCTTTGGCAAAGGGGGACAAGACTTCAGGCAGCGCCGATGCCGGCCATCAGGCTTCCGGGCGGCTGGCCGTTCTTGAGGCCGGCGGTGAACGCCAGCATGCGGTCGATCGGCAGGCGGGCCCGCAGACCCAGCGCTGGATCGACGTGGATCTCGCCGGCACCGGTTTCCAGCGCGTTCGCCAGCTCCGCCAGCCCGTTCATCGCCATCCACGGGCAATGCGCGCAGCTCTTGCAGGTGCCGCCGTTGCCCGCCGTGGGGGCCTCGATGAAGGTCTTGCCCGGGTTCAGCGTGCGCAGCTTGTGCAGCATGCCGGTGTCGGTGGCGACGATGAACGCCTTCGCGTCCATGCGCTGCGCCGCATTCAGGATCGCGGAGGTCGAGCCGACCGCATCGGCCAGCGCGATCACGTCGGCCGGCGATTCGGGGTGCACCAGCACCTTGGCGGCCGGATGCTCCTTCTTGAGCAGTTCCAGTTCCAGCGCCTTGAACTCGTCGTGCACGATGCAGGCGCCGTTCCAGCTGACCATGTCGGCACCGGTCTGGCGCTGGATGTAGTCGCCCAGGTGGCGGTCAGGACCCCAGAGGATCTTGCGGCCCTGCGCGTGCAGCGCGCTCACCACATCGAGCGCGCAGCTCGACGTGACGAGCCAGTCGGCACGGGCCTTCACGGCGGCGCTGGTGTTGGCATAGACGACCACGGTGCGGTCGGGATGCGCGTCGCAGAAGGCGCTGAACTCCTCGACCGGGCAGCCCAGGTCGAGCGAGCAGTTGGCGTCGAGATCGGGCATCAGCACGCGCTTCTCGGGCGAGAGGATCTTCGAGGTCTCGCCCATGAAGCGCACGCCCGAGACGACCAGCGTGGTCGCCGCATGGTCGCGGCCGAAGCGCGCCATCTCGAGCGAGTCGCTCACGATGCCGCCGGTTTCCTCGGCCAGGTCCTGCAGGTCGGGATGCACGTAGAAGTGCGACACCATGACCGCGTTGCGCTCGCGCAGCAGGCGGCGGATGCGCTCCTTCAGCGCGATGCGCTCGTGGGCCGAGGGCTCGGGCGGCACGCGCGCCCAGGCGTGGCGCGTGTCGCAGGCGGCGCCCGCCCTTGCAACGGGTTGCTCGTAGTCGACATCGATGACCAGAGACGACATGGTCGGATCAGCTTTCTTGAAAACGCATCGAGTAGTCGATGGCCTTGACGTCCTTGGTCAACGCGCCGACCGAGATCCGGTCGACACCGGTCTCGGCCAGGGCGCGCAGGCCGTCGAGTGTGACGCCACCCGAGATTTCCAGTACCGCCTTGCGGTCATTGCCGGCCTCGTCGTTGATGCGGACGGCCTCGCGCAGCGTGGGCAGGTCCATGTTGTCCAGCAGCACCATGCGCGCGCCGGCCTCGAGCGCCTCGCGCAGCTGCGCCAGCGTTTCGACCTCGACCTCGACGAAGGCCGCGCGCTCCGCCACCGGCGCCACCGCGCGCAGGGCCGCGGCGACGCCGCCGGCCGCGGCGATGTGGTTTTCCTTGATCAGGACCGCGTCGTAGAGGCCGATGCGGTGGTTCAGGCCGCCGCCGGTGCGCACCGCGTATTTCTGCGCGAGGCGCAGGCCCGGCAGGGTCTTGCGGGTGTCGACGATGCGGGCGCGGGTGCCGCGAACGGCATTGGCGTACAGGGCGGTCTTGGTGGCGACTGCGCTCAGCAGCTGCAGGAAATTCAGGGCGGTGCGCTCGGCCGTCAGCAGCGCGCGGGCCGGGCCTTCGATCTCCAGCACCGTCTGGTCGGCGGCGCAGCGCTCACCCTCGCGGCAGAGCCAGTGGATGCGGATCTGGGGGTCGAGCTGCCGCAGCGTCGCCTCGACCCAGGGCGCGCCGCACACCACGGCGGATTCGCGCGCCAGCACGCGGGCGCGGGCTGTGCGGGCAGGGTCGACCAGCGAGGCGGTGAGGTCGCCGTCGGCGACGTCTTCCTGCAGCGCGCGGGTGGCATCGGCCTGGGCCAGCGCGGCCACGGCCGACGCCGAAAAATCAAAGCGAAGGCTCATGGCTCTTTGTCTTCAGTCGGTTCAGGAGGAGTGACGAGGGGATGCCGCCGCACCGGGCTGGACCGATTCCGGCACCGGGTCGCGGCCGGTCAGGGCGGCAACGGCGTCCTGGGGGCTCACGCGGCCGTCGAGCAGCGCGACCACGCCCTCGGCAATGGGCATCTCGATGCCCAGACCGCGGGCGCGCTGCACCACGGTGCGCGCGCAGTACACGCCTTCGGCCACGTGGCCCAGCGAATCGACCGCCTGCGCCAGCGTGCAGCCCTGGGCCAGCAGCAGGCCGACCTTGCGGTTGCGCGACAGGTCGCCGGTGGCGGTCAGCACGAGGTCGCCCAGCCCCGAGAGGCCCATGAAGGTTTCGGCGCGGGCGCCGAGCGCCAGGCCGAAGCGTGTCATTTCGGCGAGGCCGCGGGTGATGAGCGCCGCACGGGCATTGAGCCCGAGCGCGAGGCCGTCGCACAGCCCGGTGGCGATGGCGAGCACGTTCTTGACCGCGCCGCCGACCTCGACGCCGACGATGTCGTCGTTGGCATAGACGCGCAGCGCCGGGCCGTGGAAGGCATCGACGAGCGCGTCGCGCACCGCGGCATGCGGGCTGGCGGCCACCAGAGCGGTCGGCCGGCCTTCGGCCACTTCCTGCGCAAAGCTGGGGCCGCTGAGCACGCCAGCTATCAAATCAGGAGCAACCTGTGCCCATATTTCGTGGGCAAGCAGGCCAAAGGAGGTCGGGGAAGCGTCCAGCGCGGGTTCCACGCCCTTGCACAGCCAGGCCACCGGCGCGGTGCAGCCGCGCAGCGCCATGAGCTGTTCGCGCAGGGCGGCCATCGGCGTGGCCACGATGACGAGGTCGGCGCCGGCCTGCGCCTGGCCGATGTCGCCCGCCCGCACGGCCAGCGCGGCCGGCAAGGCCAGCCCCGGCAGGTAGCGGGTGTTCTCGCGCGCCTTCGAGATGGCATCGGCCTGGGCGGCATCGCGCGCCCAGAGCGTGACCTCGTGGCGGGCGGCCGCATTGACGGCCACTGCCGTGCCCCAGGCACCGGCGCCATGAACGCAGATCTTCATCGGCGTTGGCGGCGTTGTGCCTGGCTTACTGCGTGACGATCGGCGAAGGCTGGCCGGCGGCCTGCGCCTGCTGCTGTTCGTACATCGCCTGGAAGTTGATTTCCGCGAGGTGCACGGGCGGGAAGCCGCCGCGCTGGATCACGTCGGCCACGTTGCCGCGCAGGTACGGGTAGACGATCTGCGGGCAGGCGATGCCCAGGATCGCGCCCATCTGCTCTTCGGGCAGGTGGCGGATTTCGAAGATGCCGGCCTGCTTGGCTTCGACCAGGAACACGGTCTTGTCCTGGATCTTGGTCTGCACGGTGGCCGACACGGTGATCTCGAAGATGCCTTCGGCCACCGGCTGGGCGTCCACGCCGAGCTGGATGTCGACGGTGGGCTGCTCCTGCTCCAGCAGGATCGCGGGCGAATTGGGTTGTTCGAGCGACAGGTCCTTGAGGTAGACGCGCTGGATCTGGAACACGGGATCTTGGGCTTGCTGGTCGGCCATGGCTGAACTTTCGAGGATCAAAACAATGCCCGCCGGGGAGAGGTTCCCGCAGCGGGCTGCAGATGAATGAGCAGACGATTATCGCCCGACGACAGGACGCATTTCGGGAACACCGTGGAACCGGCTTTGCCGGGCCACCGGTGTTGCCCCCGGCGAGGGGGTTGGCGAAGCGACACGAAGTGCGCGCAGCCTGGGGGTGAACCCCATCACGCGCCCTGGAGCAGTGGTACGAGACCGCCGCGGCCGTCGAGGGCCACCAGGTCGTCGCAGCCCCCCACGTGGGTGTCGCCGATGAAGATCTGCGGCACCGTGCGGCGCTGGGTGACCTCCATCATGGTGCTGCGGGCCTGCGGGTCGGTGTCGATGCGGATCTCCTCGATCTGCTCGACCCCCTTGGACTTGAGGATCTGCTTCGCGCGTATGCAGTAGGGGCAAACGGCGGTGGTGTACATCTTGACGGCTTGCATGCGCTGTATCTCGGGGAGGTCTCAGGCTTTTTCAACCGGCAGGTTGGCTTCTTTCCAGGCCTTCAGGCCGCCGGCGACGGCCTGGGCCTGCTCGTAGCCGAGCTTCTTGGCCATGGCAACGGCGCGCTGGGCGCGGGCGCCGGTGGCGCATACCAGCAACAGCGGCACGGTCTTGTTCTTGACCGTGCTGGCCAGCTTCTCGTCGAGCTGGTTCAGGGGGACGTTCTTGGCGCCGATCATGTGGCCGGTGGCGAACTCTTCCGGTTCGCGCACGTCGACCAGCACGGCGCGCTCGCGGTTGATGAGCTGCACGGCGCCCTGGGCCGTGAGCGTTCCGGCGCCGGAACCCCGAATCAGCGGCCAGGCCAGCATGCCGCCCGAGCTGAGTGCGATCAGGATCAGCATCCAGTTCGCGGTGACGAATTCGATCAATTTCACGGGGGTTCCTTGGATGGCAAACCCGGGATTTTAGAATGTTGGTTTTCCCCAAGCGTTCCCAAAGGCCTCCCACATGCACAAACTGGTACTGATCCGCCACGGCGAATCGACCTGGAACCTCGAAAACCGCTTCACCGGATGGACCGACGTCGACCTGACCGAGACCGGCGTGGAACAGGCCAAGCAGGCCGGCCGGCTGCTCAAGGCCGAGGGCTACGACTTCGACGTCGCCTACACCAGCGTGCTCAAGCGCGCCACCCGCACGCTCTGGCACACGCTCGACGAACTCGACCGCACCTGGCTGCCCGTGGTGCACTCCTGGCGCCTGAACGAGCGCCACTACGGCGGCCTGCAGGGCCTGAACAAGGCCGAAACCGCCAAGAGGTACGGCGACGAGCAGGTGCTGGTCTGGCGCCGCAGCTACAGCACCCCGCCGCCGCCGCTGGAAGCCGACGACCCGCGCAGCGAACGCTCCGACGTGCGCTACGCCAAGCTGTCGCCCGAGCAGATTCCGCTGACCGAGTGCCTGAAGGACACGGTGGCGCGCGTGCTGCCGTTCTGGAACGAGTCGATGGCGCCGGCCATCCGCACCGGGCGCCGCCTGGTCGTGGCGGCCCACGGCAACTCGATCCGGGCGCTGGTCAAGTACCTCGACGGCATCTCGGACGACGCCATCGTCGGCCTGAACATCCCGAACGGCATTCCGCTGGTCTACGAGCTCGACGACGATCTCAAGCCGCTGCGCCACTACTACCTCGGCGATGCCGCCGCCGCCGAGAAGGCGGCCGCCGCGGTCGCCTCCCAGGGCAAGGGCTGAAAGAAAACCCCGCTCGCCGCTCCCCCCGTGGAACCCCGGCAAACAATTTGCTTCCAAGCTGTGTATATTGGTTCGACAGCCGCCGACAAGGACAATCACTCATGATGGGCCAGAAACTGAAGATCACCGGCTGGGTCGCCGCCGGCGCCGTAGCTGGCGTCCTGACCACCGTCTCGCTGCAGACGGTCGCACGCGGTTCGCTTGCGCCGCTCCCGCTCGAGGAATTGCAGCAGCTCGCTGCCGTCTTCGGCATGGTCAAGAGCGACTACGTCGAGCCGGTCGACGAGAAGAAGCTCATCTCCGATGCCATTTCCGGCATGGTCGCCGGGCTCGACCCCCATTCCCAGTACTTCGACAAGAAGTCCTTCAAGGAATTCAGGGAGGGCACGACCGGCCGCTTCGTCGGCGTCGGCATCGAGATCTCCCAGGAAGACGGGTTGATCAAGGTGGTGTCGCCCATCGAAGGCTCGCCGGCCTTCCGTGCCGGCCTCAAGCCGAACGACCTGATCACCAAGATCGACGACACCGCCGTGCGCGGCCTGTCGCTCAACGAAGCCGTCAAGCGCATGCGCGGCGAGGCCAACACCAAGGTGCTGCTCACCATCTTCCGCAAGGACGAAAGCCGCACCTTCCCGGTCACGATCACGCGTGAAGAGATCCGCACGCAGTCGGTGCGCGGCAAGATGATGGAGCCGGGCTACGGCTGGATCCGCCTGTCGCAGTTCCAGGAACGCACGGTCGACGACTTCGTGAAGAAGGTCGAAGACCTGTACAAGGAAGACCCGAACCTCAAGGGCCTGGTGCTCGACCTGCGCAACGACCCGGGCGGCCTGCTCGACGCGGCGGTGGCGGTGTCTTCGGCCTTCCTGCCCGAGAACGTGACGGTGGTAACCACCGACGGCCAGCTCGCGGAAAGCAAGTCGGTCTACAAGGCGGCGCCCGAGTTCTACCAGCGCCGCTCCGGCAGCGACCCGCTGCGCAACCTGCCCGCGGCCCTCAAGAACGTGCCGCTGGTGGTGCTGGTGAACGAAGGCTCGGCCTCCGCCAGCGAAATCGTGGCCGGCGCGCTGCAGGACCACAAGCGCGCGATCGTCATGGGCAGCCAGACCTTCGGCAAGGGCTCGGTGCAGACGGTGCGCCCGCTGGGTCCGGACACCGGTCTCAAGATCACCACGGCGCGCTACTACACGCCGAGCGGCACCTCGATCCAGGCCAAGGGCATCGTGCCCAATGTGCTGGTCGACGAAAGCGCCGAGGGCAGCCCCTTCGCCGCCCTGCGCATGCGCGAGGCCGATCTCGAGAAGCACCTGGCCAGCGGCCAGGGTCCGGAAACCAAGGACCCGGAACGCGAAAAGGCCCGCGACGAAGCCCGCAAGCGCCTCGAGGAAGAAGCCAAGAAGCCGCCGCAGGACCGCAAGGTGCCCGAGTTCGGCACCGACAAGGACTTCCCGCTGGTGCAGGCGCTCAACCGCCTCAAGGGCCAGCCTGTGCTCGTGAGCAAGACGCAGGTCATCGTCGACAACAAGGAAGAGAAGAAAGAGAACTGAGCTGAAGAAGCCCGGTTCTTTCAGGGATACCGCGGAACCGGCTCTGCCGGGCCGCTGGTATCGCCCCCGGCAGGGGGTGGGCGGCCCCACGAAACGGGCAAGCCTGGGGGCGAGCCATGAATGATCACGACCTGCTGCGCTACTCGCGCCATATCCTGCTGGAGGAGTTCGGCATCGACGGGCAAGCGCGCGTCAGTGCCGGGCACGCGCTGGTCATCGGCGCGGGCGGGCTGGGTTCACCGGTCGCGCTCTACCTGGCAGCAGCCGGCGTCGGGCATATCACGCTCGTGGACGACGACGAGGTCGATCTCACCAACCTCCAGCGCCAGGTTGCCCACACCAACGCCCGCGTGGGCAATCCGAAGGTCGAATCCGCCGCGCAGGCGATGCGCGACATCAATCCCGACATCGCCATCGAAACCCAGGCCCTGCGCGCCGACGAAGCACTGCTTTCGCGCCTCGTGGCGGCGGCCGACGTGGTGGTCGATTGCTGCGACAACTTCACCACCCGCCACGCGGTCAACCGGGCCTGCGTGATGCACGGCAAGCCGCTGGTGGCGGGCGCGGCGATCCGTTTCGACGGCCAGCTGAGCGTCTACGACACCCGCGATGCGGCATCGCCCTGCTACGCCTGCCTGTTCCCGCCCGACGCGGCTTTCGAGGAAACGCGCTGCGCGGTGCTGGGGGTTTTCGGCCCCGTGGTCGGCACCATCGGCACGCTGCAAGCCAGCGAGGCGCTGAAGCTGCTGGCCGGCATCGGCCCCTCGCTCGCGGGCAGGCTGCTGATGTTCGACGGACGCAGCACCAGCTTCGACACCCTGCGCGTGGCGCGCGACCCCCACTGCAGCGTTTGCGCGCAGCGCCCCGGCGGCGCCTGAACCTCGGTCAGGGCTGCTTCGCCCCCTTCGCCCTGGCGGCACCGCGGGCTGGCGCGCCGGCGCCGGGCTTGCCGGCATCGGCCAGAACGACCTTGCAATCGGCGTCCTGTCCCGGCCCTGTTTCGACGGTGGCGGCCAGGGCCAGCAAGGGGTTGATGGACCCCAGTGCCAATGCGGCTGCGCCGCGCCCCGCCAACGGCCCCACCGCGACGCCGCCCGACGGCGAGCCGAAGGTGCCACCGACGACCAGCGGCGTGCGCAGCGAGAGGATGTTCTTGGACTTGGGCTCGGGACGAACCACGAAGTCGAGCGTCTCGGTCGCCAGATTGGCCTGGCCGGTGGCGATGAACACGGCATTGCTGGTATCCAGCATGAGCGTGCGCCCCGTCATCAGGCCCTTGTCGACGTCGAAGGCCATGGCCGCGCACCGCAGCTCGACATTGCGGTCGCCGCGCATCAGGAACTTGAGGATGTCGCCGCCCACGAGGGTGGCGAACACCGGCAGCAGATTGCCGAACTGCCCCCGTCCCGAAAGCACCGCCACGTCGCCGGACGCGCCGCCGAGCCAGTTGGCCACGGAACTGCCCGCCCCCGACAGGTTGATGCGGCCATCGATCCGACCGATGCTGTTGCCCCTGGTTTCGAGCTTGGGGAACAGGCGGGCGAGCTGCATGCCGCGCAGGTCGAGCGACGCGCGGATGTCGGCCGGGCTCTTCGCGGCATCGATGCGGATCGCGCCAGCCAGCTTGCCGCCGCCCACTCCCAGGTCGAGCGGGTCGAGCGACAGCACGCCGCCGTTGAGCTTCACCTGCGCGCTGCCGCGGTCGAGCGGGATCTCGCGCACATTCTGGATGCGGTCGGCCGTGTACTTCACGTCGGCGTTCATGGCGTGCAAGCGCTCGAAATCCAGCGGCGCGGTCGGCAGCACCTTGCCGCCCGCCGGGCGCTTCACCTGCGTGATGCTGGGCGGCGGCGCCACGCCTTCGACCGCATGGGCCGATCGCGCCGTGGGCGGCAGGCCGATGAGCGGGCCGAGGTCGTCCATGTCCATCACGCGCGAGCGCAACTCGCCCGCCAGGTGCGGCAGCTCGCCGGCCTGGTCGAAGCGCATCTCGCCGGCGATGTCGGAGAGACCCAGCCTGCCCTTGAGCCCGGCCACCTGCCAGAGCTTGCCGCGCTTGCTCAGGTCGCCGCTCAGCGCATAGGGCGAAGTCTGCGGCAGCGCGATGCCAAGCAGCGGGAACAGTGCGCCCAGGGTCTGGCCCTTGAGGTCGAACTTCGCGTCGATGCCGTCGAGCCCCGCGAGCTCGGCCACCGTGCCGGCGGCCTTGAGGCGGGTCTGACCGGCCGCGGCATTGATCTCCAGCGGAAACGGCGGCGCGCCCGCGGCGTTGAGCTGCAGCACGTTGCCCGTTCGCCCGTCGGCGGTCAGCGGCTGACCCTTGTAGCGTCCCTTGATGCGGTAGCTGAGGGGCAGCGTGCCCCGGCCGGTGTCGTAGCTCACGTCGGCATGCAGGTCGACGCCCAGGTGCCCGGCCAGGAAATCGACGGCCCCGCTGTCGATCTGCAGGAGGCCGATGGTCGGCACCGTGCCGGTGTCCGAGGTGTCCTTGCCGAACGCCCAGGTGCGGCGGCCGTCCTGCTCCATCTGCAGGCCGAGAGCCGGAGAGAAGAGCACCAGGCGCGGAATGACGATCCGGCGCGTGACCAGCGGCCAGATGCGGATGTCGAACTCGGCGCGTTCGGCCTTCACGAGGTAGGGATCGCGGGCCCAGGAAGGGTTGGCGAACTCGATGCCGTCGAACCTGACGGTGGCGGCGCGCCAGCCGAGGTCCACGTCGAGCCGCCGGGTGACCTCGAACTTGCGCCCCGTCTGTTCGCTCACGTAGCGATTGATCGGCTCGCGCAGCGCGTTCCAGGGAAAGAACACCAGCGCGACCAGCAAGGCGGCAGACACCAGCACGAGCAGCACCAGCAGCTTTTGCCACAGGGGTCGGGTGCGAAAGATGTGCGAAGCCATGCCTGTCGGCATAACCTCGTGGAAGCCGGTCCCGGGTCGGCAACAGGCCGCAGCAACCGTGCGGTATGGCCTACGGGCGGAGCGTTGCGAACCGATGCGTCAGAACGCGCCTACAACACGCTGTCCACGAACCCTGCATGATGCATGTCGGCGAAGCCTCAGTGTCCGTGTGCAGGCATTCCCACCAGCAGGGGCGTTCCGGATGCACCTGCCAACGTCAGAGGAAGCGCGGTTCGGCATGGACTCCAGATTGCAGACATACGTCGTCGAAGACAACCTCACGATCCGTGAAAACCTCATTGGCACTCTGGAAGAGCTCACTTGCACCTCGGTCGTCGGTTTCGCCGAAACCGAAGACCATGCACGCGCATGGCTGCTGGGCCATGACAGCGAATGGGACCTCGCCATCGTCGACCTTTTTCTCAAGCAGGGAAGCGGGCTGGGCATCTTGCAGGCCTGCCAATCGCGCAGGCCGGCCCAGAAGGTGGTGGTACTCAGCAACTATGCGACGCCCGACATCCGCCGGCGCTGCGCCGAATTCGGCGTCGACGCGGTGTTCGACAAATCGAACGAAATCGACGCCCTGGTCGATTTCTGCCTCCTGCAGGCGAAGGCATTGCGCACTTCGCCCTAGGCCTAGGGGCTCAATCGATGAGCTTGTTCTTCAGCGCGTAGTACGTCAGGTCGCTGTTGGAGGAGAGGTTCATCTTCTCCATCAGGCGCGTGCGGTAGGTACTCACCGTCTTCACCGACAGCGACAGCGTCTTGGCGATGTCGCCCGCGGTCTCGCCCTTGGCAAGCTTCAGGAACACCTGGAACTCGCGTTCCGAGAGTTGCTCGTGCGGCGCAGCGTCGTCCTTGCGATCGAGCTGGCGCGCCAGCAGTTCGGCCACGGCGGGCGTGATGTAGCGGCGGCCGAGCGAGATCGTGCGGATGGCATTCACGATCTCGATCGGGTCGCATTCCTTGTTCAGGTAGCCGCTCGCGCCCTGACGGATCAGGTTCATCGCGTAGTGCTCTTCAGGGTAGCCGCTCAGGATCAGGATGCCGACATCCGGCGCCTTGGCGCGGATCATGGCGAGCGCGTCGATGCCGCTCTGCCCCGGCATGGAAAGGTCCATCACGAGCACGTCGAGTTCGGTGGTGCGCACAAGTTCGATGGCCTCGCGGCCACTGGCCGCCTCACCCGCCACGCGCAAGTCCACGTGCTCGGAGAAGAACTGCCGGAGGCCCGATCGCACGATCGCGTGGTCGTCCACAATTCCAATTTTGATCATCTGTTACTTTCGTCGTTGTGTTGCGACCATCGAGCCCGCAACATGCCGGTCCCTGGTTGTTGTCAATTATTCACGAACTTGCGTTGAAAGCAGCTTTGAAAGTTTCATGCACTGGTTAGCCCCTCCAAGAATGGCTGTGAGCCTGCTGCTCGCGGCACTGGCTGCGCTGGCCCTCATCGGCATCAACGAGGCCGGCTTTCGCCAGTCCACCCGCGCCCTGGCGAACATCGACGAGGCGCAGAAGGGGCGCGGCGTGGTCAACCTGATCCTGCAGAACATGCTCGACGCCGAAACCGGCCAGCGGGGCTACCTGCTGACCGGCGAAGCCAGCTACCGGCAGCCCTACGACACGGCGATCAAGCAGGTGGACGGCCATCTCGCGACCCTGCGTCAACTGTACGCCGATCGGCCCGCAGAACGCGCCCAGCTGGCCGAACTTTCGAAGCATGTGCTGCGCAAGGTGGCCGAGATGGACATGAGCGTGCGGCTGCGCCAGGACGGCAAGGAAGACGCCTGGAAGTTCGTCATCACGACCGACGTGGGACGGGAGGAAATGGACGCCATCCGCGCCACCGCCGGCGAACTGGTCAAGGTGAGCAACAAGACCCTGCACGAGAGTCAGGTGCAGGTGCTCCGGTCGCTGCAGCTCGCGCGCATCGGCACGGCCATCGTGGCGCTGGCCGCACTGATGGCTTTCTTCCTCTACCTGCGGCAGACCCATGCCCTGCGCTCCATCGGCGAGCGCCAGCAGGAAGCCCTGCAACGCGAACGCAACGCCCTCGAGGACGAAGTGCGCGAGCGCACCGCCTCGCTGGCCGAGTTGGCCACCCATCTGCAGGACGTGCGGGAAACCGAGCGCGGCTACCTCGCGCGCGAGCTGCACGACGAGCTCGGCTCCCTGCTCACCGCGGCCAAGCTCGACGTGGCGCGCCTCAAGTCGCGGCTGTCGGAGGCGCCCGACGCCACCCAGCGCCTGCAGCATCTGACCGAGCTGCTCAACAGCGGCATCGCGCTCAAGCGCCGCATCATCGAAGACCTGCGGCCCTCCTCGCTGTCGAACCTCGGGCTGGTCGCGTCGCTGGAGATCCTGGGGCGCGAATTCGCCGAACGCTCGGGCCTGCAGATCGAGATGGCGCTCGAACCCGTGACGCTGGACGAGTCGCGCCAGCTCACGATCTATCGCATGGTGCAGGAGAGCCTGACCAACATCGGCAAGTACGCCGAGGCCAGTGAAGCGACGATCGTGATGAAGAACTACGAGAACCACGTGATCGTGGAGGTCGCGGACAACGGCAAGGGCTTCGATGCGCAGCGCGTGCGTCCGTCGACGCACGGCCTCGCGGGCATGCGCCACCGGGTGGAGGCGGCCCGGGGCAAGCTCACGATCTCCTCGACGCCGGGTCGAGGCACGCGCCTGCGCGCGATGCTGCCCGTCGTCAGGCCGGTGTAACGGCTCGCCCCCAGGCTGCGCGCACTTCGTGTCGCTTCGCCTACCCCCTGCCGGGGGCAACATCGGCGGCCCGGCGGAGCCGGTTCCGCGATGTTCCCCGAATGAAGCGGCACTCCTGCGCATGCCCTGGGTCTGGGGACTCGGTCGTCTCCTACGCTCCCCGCCCCCGGTCGCTGACAGGGCGTGCACAGGCCCCCACTTAAGGTTGCTGCTGTGCCATTCGTTTCTTCACGGAAGACCGGATGGGCGTTCTCGAAAACGACGAGGGAAGCCTCGAAGGAGTTCCGCATGTTGCATTACGCCGTGGTGTTTCTGGTCATCGCTCTGATCGCCGCCCTGTTCGGTTTCGGCGGCATTGCCGCCAGCGCGGTCGGGATCGCCAAGATTCTTTTCGTGATCTTCGCCGTGCTTGCCATCGCCAGCTTCCTCGCCGGCTTGCTACGGCGCAAGTAGCGTAGTTACGATCAACAGGCTCCCGAATTTCATCTTCCCGGAAAGGACTTTCACATGAACACGACCAAGACCCCCTCGCAACTCGCCGACGACGTGCGCCAGACCGCCAACGAGGCGATGGAAACCACCCGCGCCTACGCCCAGAATGCGGTGAATGCGGCGGGCGAAAAGGTCCGCGAACTGCGCCGCGATGCCGAGCCCGGCGTCGAACAGCTGGCAGCCCGCGTGCAGCAAGCCGTTCAGCGCGGCCTGGACGCGGCCTCGACCACGAGCGCACGCGCACAGCGCCGCATCGAGCAGGCCGCCGACGTGACGGGCCGCTACATCTCCGACCAGCCGGTGCGCTCGGTGCTGATCGCCGCGGCAGCCGGTGCCGCCATCACGGCACTCATCGTGCTGGCCAGCCGCCGCAGCCGGGACGACTACTGATCGCTGACGCCCGGTTGCACCGATCCCCCGCACCATGCTTCATCCGATTTTCTCCACGGTGCTCGGGCATCCGGAACTCGTCGCCGACCATGTGGCCAACTACGCCGCCCTCGCCCGGCAGGAAGCTGCCGAAGCGGGGCGTCGGCTCATGGCCCGCATCATCGCCAGCGTGCTGGCCGTCGCAAGCGCCGTGCTGGCTCTCGGGCTGATCGGCGTGGCCGTGCTGCTTGGCGTGCTTCATGGCAGTTTCCACTGGGTGCTGGTGGTCGTGCCCGGCGTGGCAGCGGTGTTTGCGGCCATCTGCGCCTGCTTCGCCGCCCGTCCCAGCCCCGGCTACGGCTTCGACGACCTGCGCACCCAGCTCGACGCCGACCTGCAGGCCCTGCACAACGCTGGAGCCAATCATGGCCACCGCTGACGACCGCACCCACCTGACCCCGCAGCAGCGCCTGGCCATTTCGCGCCGCGCGCTGGTCCGGCAACTGAACGGCAGCGGCGAAGCGCACCGCGAGGCGCGCGAATCCGACGACGACCTGGAATACGCACACCACGCCATCCCGGGAGCGCCCGCACGCGAAACATCGTCGCAGCAAGGCCGCGGCAGCATCTGGGGTTCGGTGGCGCGCGGCGTGGTGCAGCGCTGGTGGCGCCGCCACCCTGCCCATGCGGCAGGCCAGCTGGCCCGCCCTCTGCTCGAACATTACGCGCGCACGGAGCCGGCCAAGCTCATGGCGGTGGCCGCGGCCACCGGTGCCGTGCTGGTACTGGTCAAGCCGTGGCGCCTGCTGTCGCTGACGGCGGTACTGGCGGCAGTGCTCAAGACATCCGACGTGGCCGACATCGTCAACACGCTGATGCTGAAAACCACGAGCCCGCCACGGAAAGATCCTCCGTAGACAAGAAAAAGCCCGGACGAACCGGGCTTTTTCCTGGGTGGAAAAGGAAGCGGTCAGCTCTTCACTTCCAGCTGGTTGCTCACCGAGGTCACGCCCGGCACGCCCTTGGCGATTTCCTCGGCACGCGCCTTGGCGGCGGCCGACGGTGCGGGGCCCTTCAGGCTCACGGCGCCGCCCTTGGTGTCGACATTGATCTTGATGGCGCTCAGGTCCGGGTCCTTGGCCAGGCCCGCGGACACCGACGCGGTGATCGCGGCATCGTCCACCGTGGCGCTCACGGCCGCGCCGGCTTCCTTGGCGGCTTCCTTCACGTTGGCCACGCCCGCCTTCACCTCGGCGGTGGTGCTGGAGGCGTCGACCTTGGCCTTGGCATCCTTGACGGCCTCCCCGGTCTTGGCGGCGGCGGTATCGGCGGCTTGCTCCGTCTTCGCCACCGCGCGGTCGAGCTTCTCGCCCGCCGTGCGGTTGTCCGACTTGTCGCAGGCAGCCAGCGTCAATGCAGCGCCAGCCACGAACACGGCAAGCCACGCGCGCGAGGCCGGCATGGTGAGGGGTTGATAGGGTTTGTTCATGGGAATCCTCCAGTCAGTCGCTCACATGGAACGAAAAGAGGCTGCGCCCTTGCAGCAGCGCGCAACCCAGGTCGGTCAGAGCTTGTCTGCCCCCGACTTGATGGCGTCCTTGGCTTTTTCCTTGACGTCGCCGTAGGTCTTCTGCACCTTGCCGGCCGCCTGGTCCGCGATGCCTTCGCCCTTGAGCTTTTCGCTGCCGACGACCCTGCCGGCCACTTCCTTCAGCTTGCCCTTGGCTTCTTCGACGCGGCCCGCCACTTGGTCCTTGTTCATGTCGCTTCCTTCCTGTCAGGTGAAATGCGTGGACCGGCATGGCCCACTGATTTCAATCTAGCCGCCGCCCCACGGCCGTGAGCGTCGCCGGAGGCCCGAAGCGGTGTAGGACAAGAAGGCTCAAGCCGTGACGATCCATCCTTCAAGCGAATCGAACCGGACGGGCAATCCGTAACCCGGACCGGGGCTCGCGGCCCGCTGCAGGCCCCAGGCCGCCTGCACGAGGCACAGCACGGCGTCGATGTGGTCGCCGCGGGCATCGGCCAGCAGCTGGGCGCGCTGGCCGGCCGTGAGCCGAAGCCGCATGCCAAGCCGTGTCGTGCCCGCCTCGAGCGCGGCAAGCAGGTCGGTGCGGGCCTTGGAACGTTCCGGGGTCTGCTTCGACAGGTCATCGCTCTTGTAGCTGCGGCGTCCGATCAGCTCGCGCGCCAGCAGACCGGGATAGGCCTCGAGCGCAACGCGATCCTTGTGGCGGCCCGCATGCAGGCCCGGAAGGCTGGCACCCGCCGCGAGCAGCAGCGGCACGCCGGCATGCAGCATGAAGGCGACCGGTGGATTGACCCACTTCATCGACGGACTCGATCCCGCAGGGGCATCGGTGGCGCGGTGCGCAAACTTGCCACCGACGGGGCGCGCGGCACAGAAGGCGGCGAAGGTGTCGCGGATCTGGGGGCGGCTCAGGCTTGCGTAGTGCGCGATCAGCAGATCCCACCGCAGCGGCCAACGCAGATGCTCCACCAGTTCGCGCGGCAGGCTGAACGGAAAGTCGAAGCCGCCGACCCAGGCTGGCGAACTGCGCAGCCATTGGCCCCAGGCGTCGAGCGTTGCGAACCGCTGCAGGCCGGTCAGCGCGAGATCGCCCGTGCCGGCCATCTCTCCGACAGCCACCACAATGGGTTTGCGCGACGTCGGCGCGCTCGAAAAATCGCAGCCGAAAAGCATGGCTTCAACCCAGCGCGAGCGCCACGACGCCGGCGGCGATGAAGATCGCGCCAAGCAGCCGCAGCAGCCGGTCGCCTTCGCGCAGCAAGTGCCCGCCGATCAGTGCGGCAAACAGCATCGACACCTCGCGCGCCGGCGCGACGTGCGAGATCGGCGCCTGCTGCACCGCATAGAGCACGAGCACATAGGACACCGGGCTGATCGCCGCCACCAGCAGCGCGTACTTCCATTGCTCGCGCCACATGCGCGCGGTCGTCGCGCGGTCCTGCAGCGCGGCGGGCAGCAGCAGCACGAGGCGCACGAAGTTGCCCATGTAGTCGAGCAGGATCGGTGACATCGCCAGGAACTTCACCGCATAGCTGTCGGCCACGGTGTAGGCCGCGATGAAGGCGCCGGTCAGCACGCCGTAGCGGATGCCCTTGCGCACCCGCTCGCGCTGGGCCGGGTCGTGCTTGCCGTGCCAGAGGCGCGGGCCGCCAGCCACGAGGAACACGCCGAGCACCACGCCGAAGATGCCCGCGACGCCGACCAGGCTGATCCTCTCGCCGAGGAACAGGATCGCCACCAGCGACGACAGCAGCGGCCCCGAGCCGCGCGCCAGCGGGTAGACCACGGTGAGGTCGGACTTGCGGTAGCCGCGCAGCAGGACCACGTAGTAGAAGACGTGCAGCACGCCGCTCAGGGTGATGAAGCCCCACTCCTTCGCGCCCCAGGTCGGCACGATGCGCCAGCCCAGCGCGATGCCCACCGGGGCCCACACCACAGCCATGAACACGCCGCTCTGGAATGCAAAGCGCGCATCGCCATTCGCCTTCTTGGCGGCGATGTTCCAGCTGGCGTGGATGATCCCCGCCAGGAGGATCAGCGCAAAGGCGGAAAGCGGCACCCCGGTCGAACGGGGCCTAGTGGCGGCCGACGATCGCGGCGGTGGCCATCAATTCTTCCAGCAACGCCAGCGAGACCTTGCCCGAGACCTTGTAGGGGTCGAGTTCGGGCTTCTCGGAGTACTTGAGCAGCGTCGAGGCATTGAGCTTCGAGAGGTTGACCTGCCCCATCGTCCAGCCGCCGAAGCGGCGCTCGGAAATTTCCTCGTAGTGCAGCAGCACCACGTCCTTGTGGCGCACGTCGCGCTGGATGTGGCCATACAGCTCGCTGATGGCCGTGCGCCCGCCTTCGATGGCCTGCAGGAAGGTGCCGGCGCCGTAGCAGAGGATGCCGGTGATGCCGCAGGCCGGGTTGTGGCTGCGCGATTGCGCAAGGATGGCTTCGACGGCCGCGGGGCTGGTATCGACAGCGCGGCTGGCATAGAGAAGTCGGACCAGCATGTTCAGGCCTCCCGCCGGGCCGCCCCAAGGGAGGCCTGCGCCCCCTCGGGGGGCAGCGAATACACGAAGTGATGAGCGTGGGGGTTCATTCAGCTCCTTCTCGGCAGGAGGGAAAGGAATTCGCGACGCAGGCTCGGGTCCTTGAGGAACACGCCGCGCATCACGGAGTTGATCATCTTGCTGTCCATTTCCTTCACGCCGCGCCAAGCCATGCAGAAATGCTCGGCTTCCATGACGAGGGCGAGGCCGTCGGGCTGCGTCTTTTCCTGGATCAGGTCGGCCAGTTGCACCACGGCTTCTTCCTGGATCTGCGGACGGCCCATCACCCACTCGGCGAGGCGCGCGTATTTCGACAGGCCGATCACGTTGGTGTGCTCGTTGGGCATCACGCCGATCCAGAGCTTGCCGATGATCGGGCAGAAGTGGTGCGAGCAGGCGCTGCGCACGGTGATCGGGCCGACGATCATCAGCTCGTTCAGGTGCTCGGCATTGGGAAACTCGGTGAGCGAAGGCGGCGCCACGTAGCGGCCCTTGAACACCTCGTTGAGGTACATCTTGGCGACGCGGCGCGCGGTATTGCCGGTGTTGTGGTCGTTCTCGAGGTCGATGACGAGGCTTTCGAGCACGCCCTTCATCTTGACCTCGACCTCGTCGAGCAGCGCCTCCAGCTCGCCGGGTTCAATGAACTCGGCGATGTTGTCGTTGGCATTGAAGCGCATTCGCGCTGCGGTGATGCGCTCACGGATCTTGACGGAGACGGGCGTACCCTCGTCGTCTTTTCGATCGGGAAGCGGGTCGACGTCGGTTTTCCTCAACATCCGCGCATGGTATCAGCGATCCCTTTTTCAGCGCTCCAGAGGGGGAACACCGCGGAACCGGCTTTGCCGGGCCGCCGGTGCCGCCTCCGGCAAGGGGAGCAGAAGCGACACGCCGTGCGCGAAGCCCCCGGGGGGCGCTCAGACCAGCGAGAAATCGGCCACCAATGGCAGGTGATCGGACATGCGGGCCCAGATGGGACCGCGCGGGACCGTGCAGGCCATGGGCTCCAGCTTGCGGCCGTAGACGAAATCGAGCTGCGCCACCGGCAGGCGCGAGGGATAGGTGAGCGTGCGCGGGCCGCGCAGGTCGCCGGTGTCGCGCAGGCCCATGGCGTTCATCGCGTAGCGCATGCGCGCGCCCCAGTCGTTGAAGTCGCCGGCCACGATCACGGCCTCGTCGGCCGGCACCTCGCGGTCGATGAACTCGCGCAGGCGGGCGATCTGCCGCACGCGGCTGCCCTTGATGAGGCCCAGGTGCACCACGATGGCATGCACCGGCTGGTCCTCCACCTCGATCACGACGTGCAGCAGCCCGCGTTGCTCGAAGCGGTGGTCGGAGATGTCCTGGTGCCCGGTGCGGATCACCGGCCAGCGCGTCAGCAGCGCATTGCCGTGCTCGCCGTGGCGCGTGACGGCATTGGTCTCGTAGACCGCGGTGTAGCCCTCGGGCGCAAGGAAGTCGGCTTGCGGCAGATCGGGCCAGCGCGCAAAGCGGGCCGCGGCCTGCCGGTTCATCTTGCGTACTTCCTGCAGGCAGATGATGTCGGCATCGAGCTGTTCGATGGCGTGGCCGAGGTTGTGGATCTCGAGTCGCCGGGCGGGCCCGATGCCCTGCACACCCTTGTGGATGTTGTAGGTCGCGACCCGGAGATTGCGTGCCGGCAGGTTCATTGCGCAAATTCTGGCAGCAACAGAATGGCTTCGGCGTTCGACGGGGAAAAACACGCATCGGCCGCTTCGCGGTACGGCAGCCATTGCCAGTCGGTGTGCTCGCGCGGATCGAGCGTGGGCGCCAGGCGCTCGGGCACGCAGAGGCCGAACAGGTGCTCGGTGTTGTGCGTGACGCCGGGCTCGTAGCGCGCGCGCCAGCCCGGGTAGATCTCGTAGATGTTGCGCAGCTGCCAGTCGACCAGTTGCGAGGCCAGCGCACTGCCCTCGCCGCAGGAGATGCCGGTTTCCTCGGCCACCTCGCGCGCGGCGGTGAGCGCGAGCGGCTCGTCGGCCGTGTCCTTGCTGCCGGTGACCGATTGCCAGAACTCGCTGGCATCGGCACGCCGGATCAGCAGCACGTCGAGCGCCGGCGTATGGATGACGACCAGCACCGACTCCGGAATCTTCCAGGGCCGGGCACCGGTGGTCATGGGCGCATCAGGCGGGTTGCTGGACGTTGCGCAGCTTGATGTGCAGTTCGCGCAGCTGCTTCTCGTCGACCGGGCTCGGCGCCTGCGTCAGCAGGTCTTGCGCACGCTGGGTCTTGGGGAAGGCGATCACGTCGCGGATCGACTCGGCGCCGGTCATGAGCATGACGAGGCGGTCGAGGCCGATGGCGATGCCGCCGTGCGGCGGTGCGCCGTACTGCAGCGCGTCGAGCAGGAAGCCGAACTTGAGCTGTGCGTCCTCGGCGCTGATCTTGAGCGCGCGGAACACCTTGCTCTGCACTTCCTCGCGGTGGATACGCACCGAACCGCCGCCCATCTCGATGCCGTTGAGCACCATGTCGTAGGCCTTGGCGATGCA